>WBZP01000603.1_pt1 | contig 39769 bp, 35 predicted proteins | sample 5204301 | NCBI WGS metagenome assembly WBZP01 (sample SAMN12412401, study PRJNA552823) | activated sludge metagenome | isolation source: activated sludge from nitrification reactor of wastewater treatment plant... | place: USA: Pennsylvania | collected 2017
GCTCGGTGCGGGGCCGGGGCCGCCTGGGCCACCGGGGCCGCGGCGGGCGGCCTGGGAGTCGATCACGACGCGGCGCTTGCCGCCCGGGCCGGTCTCGATCCGGCTGCGTCCGCGGCCGGGCTGAGACTGGGTCTCGTCGCGCTTCGGCCGCTTCGGCGGCTCGGGCACGGAGATGATCTTCGGGCCCATCCCGGGCTGCGGCGGCTCGACGTGCGGCTCCGGCTTCTCCTTCGGAGCCGCCTCGGGCGCGGAGGTCTCGGCGACCGGCTCGGTAGCGACCTTCGGCTCTTCGGCGACGGCCTCCGGCTCCGGTGCGGCAGGCGCTGCGGGCGTGGACGAGACGGCCTTCGGCGCGGCGCTCGTGCCGCTCAGTTTGCGCCGGGGATCGACCGGCAGGTCGTCGATCTGCGCGGGGCGGCGGGGTACCGGCCGGGCGGGCTCCTGCTCGCCGGGGCGCTTGATCGCTCCGGCGCGTGAGCGAGCCGGCTGGGTGTTCGGGTTCGACGGACGAATCGGCTGGGCGCGATCGCCGCCGCGGACCGGCTGGCTCCTGCCGGCCGGGGCGCGCACAGGCTGACCACGGCCTTCGGGCGGGCGCACCGGAGCGCCGCGGCCTTCAGGCGCACGGACGGGAGCGCCCCGTCCGGCCGGCGGCGCGGACGCCGCCTTTGCAGGGCGGCTTGCCGGTGCTGCGGTCTTCGCGGACGATGCCGCACCGCCGAGCGCCTTGGCGGCATCGGCCTCCTCGACCGACGACGAGGCCGACTTGGCGTCGATGCCTGCGGCCTGCAGGCGTTCGATGACCTCCTTCGAGGTCAGGTCGTGCGCTTTGGCGATCTCGTGAATCCGCTTCTTAGCCATGCAGTTCCAGGGAGTCTACGAAGTTGGGGGGAATCGTCAGTGGGCGCCGGAACGCCCTGGCGATCGCGCGCCGGGCGACCGCCGTCTCGAGGCAGCCGCGGCCGCACACGTAGGCGCCGCGTCCGGGGAGGCGCCGACCCCGGTCGGCGACGACCGCCTCACCATCCAGCGCGAGCCGCGTAAGCCCGGACTGGCCGGCGACCCGGCCGCAACCGATGCAGCGCCGCTGCGGAGCCGCTACGACCCCTCCTCCTCGGAAAGCTCCGCGTCGGCATCCGTGGCAACCTCAGCTGAAGGGACGGCGTCAGCCGTTCCTTCGACGGAATCGACGTCAGTCGATTCCGCAGGTTCTGCGTCAGGCTCCCCCGGCTCTGAAGAAAGCGCGTCAGCGGTTTCTTCGACGGTAAGCGGATCCGCAGGATCCGCGTCCGCAGGTTCCACGAACAGCTCCTCGGCCCGCGTGACGATGTCGACGACGTCGTCCCAGGTCTTGTCGGGATCGGAGAGGTCTGCGACCTCCTGCTCGGACAGCGGATCGAGGATCGCGACGTACGACGTCGTGAACCGCGACAGCGCCTGGTGCTTGGGCAGGCCGCAGAACGGCGAACCGGGCAGAGCCTCGTTCGGGCAGCGCCGGCCGCCGAGGCCGATCGCGATGCAGCGCCCGCCGAGCTCCTGCTCCTCGTCGCCGTCGTCCTGAGTCGCCGCGCCCTGCGCGAAGTCGGTCTCGGACTTGATGTCGATCCGCCAGCCGGTGAGCCGTGCGGCAAGACGCGCGTTCTGGCCCTCACGGCCGATCGCCAGCGACAGCTGGTCGTCGGGAACGATCACCGTCGCCTGGCGCGACTCGTCGTCGACGAGCACCTCGCGGACGCGCGCGGGCGACAGCGCCTTGGCGACGAACCGGGCCGGCTCGTCGTTGTAAGGGATGATGTCGATCTTCTCGCCGCGCAGCTCGGAGACGACCATCCGTACACGCGAGCCGCGCGGGCCGACGCAGGCGCCGACCGGGTCGACGCCGTCGGCGTAGGAGACGACGGCGATCTTCGAGCGGTAGCCGGGCTCGCGGGCGACGTTGGCGATCTCGACGAGCCCGTCCGCGATCTCGGGGACCTCGAGCTCGAACAGCTGCTTGATCAGCTCGCCGTCGCGACGGCTGACGATGATCGACGGCCCCTTGGCCTGCGGCGTGACCTCGGTGATGACGGCGCGGATCCGCGAGCCGTGGTCGTAGCGCTCGCCGTCGACCTGCTCGGACTTCGGCAGCAGTGCCTCGACGCGCTCGCGCAGCTGCACGAGCGTGTAGCGAGAGTCGGTCTGCTGGACGATCCCCGTGACGAGCTCACCGACGCGGTCCTTGTACTCCTCGCACATGAGGTCGCGCTCGGCCTCGCGAATGCGCTGGAGCATCACCTGCTTGGCCGACTGCGCCGCGATCCGACCGAAGTCCTCGGGCGTGTCGTCGATCTCCTCGATCTGGTCCCGGTACTGCTCGAACTTCGCGGGATCGATCTCCGGATCCTCCGGCTCGACGAGATCGCCGGTCTCGGGGTCGTGGTAGGACTCCTCCTTGATCGTCTCGACGAGCAGCTCCTGCTCGAGCTCCTTCGGGATCCGGAACCGGAAGACAAGGAAGTCGCCGGAGTCGTGGTCGATCTCGACCCGCGCGTAGCGGGCGGCGCCCGGAAGCTTCTTGTACGCCGAAAGCAGGGCGTCCTCGAGCGCGTCGAACAGCTTCTCGGGCGCGATGTTCTTCTCGCGCGCGAGCACTGTCATGGCTTCGAGCATTTCGCGTGACATCTGCGCTCTCTCCTGGTTTACGACTCGACGAGGTTGGATCGGTGGATTGCCTGGAAGGGGATCGCGACGACACCGTCCTGCGTTGCGATCGTCACCTCGTCGGCGCTGGCGCCGACGATCTCCCCCGTGAAGGTCTTGCGGCCGTTCTGCGGCTCGGTCGTCCGGACCCGCGCGCTGCGCCCGATGAACCGGGAGAAGTGCTCGGGTTTGCCCAGCGGCCGCTCGAGCCCGGGCGAGGAGACGGTCAGCGCGTGGTCCTCGCGGAGCTCGGGCAGTGCGTGCGTCACGCGCTCGCAGAGGTCGAGCGTCACGCCTTCGGGATGGTCGATGTAGAGCTCGACCGTGTCGCCACGAAGGTCCGCGGCCAGCACCTCCACGTCGGGCTCGCGCTCTGAGAGCAGGTGCTCGATCTTGTCGTGGAGGGCGGTGTGCTGCATGACTGGTCTCTGAAACGAAGAAAGCGGGCCTCTGCCCGCTTCCCGTACTGCTCCGGCGCCCGAACGGCGACGGCTGGAAGGTGTGGTCTCAGCCTAGCAGCGCAGGGGCCTCAGGCGGCATCGGTCTTGCGCAACGTCTCTTCGAGATAACGCTTGTAGTCGCTGCGCTCCGGCGCGAGATGCAGCGCCTGGGTCAGTGGCGCCCGAGCGTCGGCATGGCGGCCGAGCTGCTGCAACGACCGGCCGAGGCAGAACAGGGCGTAGTGGTTGGTCGGATCGTGCTCTGCGACGGCTCCGAACTCCTCGGCGGCCTCGGTGAACCGCTGGGCTCCGAACAGGGCACGCCCGTACGCCTCGCGGACCGAGTCGAGGTCCGGCTCGCGCTCGCGGACCTGGGCGAGCGCGACGATCGCCGCATGGTTGTCGCCGCGCTCGAGCAGCGCGCTGCCGCGCCTGAAGAGCTCGTAGGTGTCGGGCCGTTCATCGCTCATGGTCTGCCCTCCCGAGAAGATCGGCAGCGACCTCGAGGATCTTGCGGGCGACGACGTCCTTGGCGGCGCGCTCGACAGCGAGCTCACCATCTCCCGTGATGATCGTGACGGCGTTCTCGCCGGAGTCGAAGCCGATCCCCGGCTGCGAGACATCGTTCACGACGATCGCGTCGAGACCCTTGCGTGCCCGCTTCTCGCGCGCGAACGCGACCGCCTGCTCGCCGTGCTCGGCCGCGAAACCGACCAACACCTGTCCTGGCCGGCGCTTTGCGGAGAGGCCGGCCAGCACGTCCGCGGTCGCCTCGAGCTCGATCGTGAGCGATTCGAGCCGGTCTTTCTTCTGCTTGCCCTCGATCGGAGCCGCGGGCCGGAAGTCGGCGACGGCCGCCGCCATCACCAGCAGGTCGGTGCCCGGAAAGGCCCGCGCGCACGCGGCGTCGAGCTCGGCGGCGGTCTCAACGTCGACGTAGTCGACCGCCGCGGCGCGCGGCAGCGACACGTTCGCCGCGACCACCGTGACGTCGGCGCCGAGCCCGGCGGCGGCCTCGGCGACAGCGAAGCCCATACGCCCACTGGAGCGATTGCCGACGAAGCGCACGGCATCGATCGGCTCGCGGGTGCCGCCGGCCGTCACGAGGACACGGCGGCCGGCGAGCGGACCCGGGATCACCGGGGCATCGTCCGACACCGGCTCGGCGCCGGCAGCCTCGAGCGCGGCCGAGAGCAGCGCCTCGGGCGGCGCCAAACGGCCGGTTCCCCACTCGCCCTTCGTCGCTAGGTCGCCGGTCTCGGGCTCGACGATCACGACCCCCCGCTCGCGGAGCAGCGCGATGTTCGCCTCGGTCGCCGGGTGCGACCACATCGCGTCGTTCATCGCCGGCGCGACGACGAGCGGACAACGGGCGGCGAGCGCCGCGGCCGTCAGCAGATTGTCGGCGAGACCGCCAGCGAGCTTGGCGATCGTGTTCGCGGTTGCCGGCGCGATCAGGAACACGCCGGCGTTGCGCACGAGCTCGAGGTGGCTGGCCGGGTCGTGATCGGGCTGCGACTGGTCCGGGAACGACCCGCGCGCGGGGTCGCGCTCGAACTCGGAGGTCAGCACCGGAGCGCCTGTCAGCGCCGCGAACGAGGCGGCGCCGACGAACCGCTGTGAGGACGGGGTTTGGACGACGCGGACCGCGTGTCCGGCCTTGGTGGCCAGCCGCACGACCTCGAGCGCCTTGTAGGCCGCGATGCCGCCGCTGACACCGAGCAGCAGACGGGCCATCCGTGCCGCCTACCGGTAGTGGTACTTCAGCTTGCCCTGCGCCACCTCTTCGAGTGCGATCGTGAGGTAGTTCGAGCTGCGGCTGTCGACCATCGGCGGCGGGTACTCGTCGAACGTGCCCTCACCGAGGTTGTGGTAGTACGAGTTGATCTGCCGGGCGCGCTTGGCCGCGACGAGCACCGAGGCGTAGTCGGAGTCGACATGGTCGAGCAGCTGGTCGATTCGGGGGTTGATCACGCGGCGAGTGTACCGGCCACGATCCGCTCGAGGGCGCCCACCGCCGCGGCGAGATCGTCGTTGACGACGCGATGCTCGAACTCGCCCGCCGCGGCGACCTCGTCGGCCGCGACCTCCATCCTGCGCGCGACCTCGGCCGGCTCATCTGTGCCGCGACCGGTCAGGCGTTCGCGCAGGGCATCCTCGGACGGCGGGCTGATGAAGATCTGAACCGCGCCTGGCATCGTCTCGCGGATCTGGCGTGCGCCCTGAACCTCGATCTCGAGCACTACCGGGCGGCCCTCGGCCGTGTGCCGCTCGAGCTCGGACTTGAGCGTTCCGTAGCGCCGGCCGGAGTACTCGGCCCACTCCGCGAAGTCCCCCGCGTCGACACGGCCGGCGAACTCGTCCTCGCCCAGGAACCAGTAGTCGACGCCGTTGCGCTCGCCGGCACGGGGAGCACGCGTGGTCGCCGAGACGCTGAGCGCGAGCTCGGGGATGCGCTCACGGAGCAGCGCGATCAGTGTGCCCTTGCCGACACCGGACGGCCCGGTGATAACGAAGACGCGCGCTGCGCGGGCGGGCGCGCTCACTTACCGGCGCAGGAGCGACACGAGCTCGCCGCGCTGGCGCTCGGAGAGGCCGCCGATCGTCTTCGACGGCGAGATGCGACAGCTCTGGAGAATGCGATGGGCCTTGACCCGGCCGTACTTGGGAACCGCGAGCAGCATGTCGACGACCTTGGCGGTCTCGAGGTACTCGGGCGGGTCCTGCAGCAGCGAGTGGATCGAGACCCGGCCTGCTTTCAGGTCTTTCTTGAGCGCAGCGCGCTGAGACCTGATGACGTTCGCCTTCTGCAACGCGTCCATCCGCTGATTGAGTGTGCGCTCGGGCGCGACGGCGGACTTTGCGGGCGAGTTCGAGAGCGTCGTCATGGCGGAGGCCGATACTACACAGCGAGCAGCTGCACGACGGCTCAGGCCCGCAATCCGGCTAGACCTCAAGCCGAGGTTGACCGTTGTCAAGGCCGATCGACGGTTTCGTGGACGATGCGGAGTGCTTTTTCCTGCGCCACAGGGCTTTCCGCGGCGCGCAGAGGCCCGTCGCGGCACGCACGACGGAGGCGACCCGCGTAATGAGCCGCGGGCGCTACGACGGATGTCCAGTGGCCGTTACCGATGCGGCGATCACGCGGCGCGGCCAGAGCGGGCCACCGTAAACGAAGCCGGTGTAGGACTGAACGAACGCCGCGCCGCGGTCGAGCCTTTCGCGGATGTCGGCCCCGCTCTCGACACCGCCGGCAGAGATCACGGCGGCGCGTCCCGCGAGCGCATCGACCAGGCGGTCGAGCACGGCGAGCGAGCGCGGCGCCAACGGACGCCCGGAGAGGCCGCCGTCGCCGCACCGCGACACCCGGCCGGCGTCTGTTCGCAGGCCGCTTCGGCCGATCGTCGTGTTCGTCGCCACGATCCCGGCGATCTCGGCTTCGAGCGCGAGCTCCGCGATCCCGTCGATCGCGTCGTCGCTGAGGTCGGGCGCGATCTTGACCAGCAGCGGCAGCGCGGCGGCGCCCGCCGTCGCGGCTCCCTCACGGACGGCCTCGATGATCGGAAGCAGCTCATCACGCGCCTGGAGGTCGCGGAGCCCCGGCGTGTTCGGAGAGCTGACGTTGACGACCATGTAGTCGGCCAGCGCGGCGAGTCGCTCGGCCGACCGGCGGTAGTCGCCGGCTGCCTCTGCCGCCGGCGTGATCTTCGACTTCCCGATGTTGACGCCGACAACCCGGTCCCGGGCACGGCCTCGCTCCCGCCAGGTGCGCAGCCGGGCTGCGACCGCCTCGCAGCCGTCGTTGTTGAATCCCATGCGGTTGATCAACGCGCGATCGGCCGGCAGCCGGAACAGACGTGGCTTCGGATTGCCGGGCTGGGGCAGCGCTGTGACGGTGCCGACCTCGACCGCGCCGAATCCGAGCGCGAACAGCCCGTCGAGGTGCTCTGCGTTCTTGTCGAACCCGGCCGCGAGACCGAGCGGAGATGGCAGCCGGAGCCCGAACGCCTCGACCCCGCCTCCCGGCGACCGGCGACCGGCGAGCGGTGCGGCGAGGTCGATGACGGCCGCGCCGGCGCGGTGCGCCAGCTCGGCGTCCACAGGCGCGAACGCGGTCCTCAGCAGCAGCGGCCAGATCAGGAGGCCGCCCCCGCCTGTGCGATGCCCGCCGCCCGCTCGGCGTGAAGCGCCTGGAGCGCGTAGACCTCGGGCTCGCCTTGAGCCGCCGAGACGATCGCTCGTGCGGCCGATACGCCCGCGCTGAGCGTCGTCAGCACAGGAATGCCGCGCGCCACTGCCTCACGGCGGATCTCCCAGCCATCGGCGCGGGCGCCAGATCCCGTCGGTGTGTTGACGACGAGCGTCACATCGCCCGACTCCATCGCGTCGAGCACGTGCGGCGAACCCTCGGCGATCTTGTTTATCTCACGGACCGGAACACCCATCCGGCGAATCGCCGCGGCCGTCCCGGAAGTGGCGATCACCTCGAAGCCCTGGTCGATCAGCTGCTGCGCGATCGAGACCGCCGCCGGCTTGTCGGCGTCGGTGACGGTGATGAAGACCGAGCCGCCGCTCGGGAGCTTCATCCCGGCTGCCGCCTGAGCCTTCGCGAACGCGGTCGGGAAGTCGCGAGCGACGCCCATCACCTCACCCGTCGAGCGCATCTCGGGGCCGAGCCGAGCGTCGAACCCGTCGAAGCGGTCGAACGGCAGCACCGCCTCCTTGACCGAGACGTGGTTGATCGGGGCGCTGTCGTCGGGCAGCTCGAGGTCGGCGACCGACTCGCCGAGCATCAGCCGGCAGGCGAGCTTCGCGAGCGGCAGGCCGATCGCCTTCGAGACAAACGGGACGGTGCGAGAGGCGCGCGGATTGGCCTCGATCACGTAGAGGCGGCCGTCGTGGACCGCGTACTGCACGTTGATCAGGCCGACCGCGCCGACACCGAGCGCGATCCCGCGGGTGGTCTCGCGGATCTGGTCGAGCATCGAGTCACCGAGCGAATGTGGCGGCAGCACGCAGGCGCTGTCGCCGGAGTGGATGCCGGCCTCCTCGACGTGCTGCATGATCCCGCCGACCCAGACATCGGTGCCATCGCAGAGCGCGTCGACGTCGACCTCGATCGCGTCCTCGAGGAAGCGATCGAGGAACACGTCACCGTCCCCCGGCGCGTTGCGCTCGAGGTAGTCGGCGAGGCCGTCGCGGCTGTAGACGATCTCCATCGCGCGGCCGCCGAGCACGTAGCTCGGCCGCACGAGCAGCGGGTAGCCGACGTCGTCGCCGGCGTCGAGCGCGGCGTCGATGCCCTGCGCCGTGGCGTAGGGCGGCGCGTTGTAGCCGAGCTCCTCGAGCAGCGCGCCGAAGCGGCCGCGGTCCTCGGCGAGGTCGATCGCGTCGACGCTCGTCCCAAGGATCGGCACGCCGGCATCGAGCAGCCCCTTGGCCAGCCGCAGCGGCGTCTGGCCACCGAACTGGACGATCACGCCCTCAGGCTTCTCGATCTCGATGACGGCGAGCACGTCCTCGAGCGTCAGCGGCTCGAAGTAGAGCCGGTCGGAGGTGTCGTAGTCCGTCGACACGGTCTCGGGGTTGCAGTTGACCATCACCGCGTCCCGTCCGCTGCCACGGACCGTCATCGCGGCGTGAACGCAGCAGTAGTCGAACTCGATCCCCTGACCGATGCGGTTCGGGCCGGCACCGAGGATCACGACGCTCGGGCGATCACCGCGCTCCACCTCGCCGTGCGGTTCGACGCTGCTCCCGAACTCGGTAGCCGAGTAGAAGTACGGCGTGCTCGCCGGGAACTCCGCGGCGCATGTGTCGACCGACAGGAACGTGCGCGTTCCGTCGAACGGCCCGTCCGGGTCGGCCGCCAGGCGTTCGAGCTCGTGCAGGAACCACGGGTCGATCGAGGTCGCCGCGTGGATCTGCTCGAGCGTGGCGCCCGCGCGGAAGGCAGCGAGCAGCACATCGAAGCGGTCTGGGGCCGGCCGCTCGAGCCGTGCGACGAGCTCGGCTGCCGGCAGGCCCTCGGTCGCCGGCACCTTGTCGAGCTCGCGTGAGCGCATCGCCTTCATGAACGCCTGGCCGAAGGTCCGCCCCATCGCCATCGCCTCGCCGACCGACTTCATGTGCGTCGACAGCACGGCGTCGGCGCCCTCGAACTTCTCGAACGCGAACCGCGGCCACTTCACGACGACGTAGTCGATCGTCGGCTCGAACGAGGCAGGCGTGACCTCGGTGATGTCGTTCGCTATCTCGTCGAGCCTGTATCCGACGGCGAGCCGGGCTGCGATCTTCGCGATCGGGAAGCCGGTCGCCTTCGAGGCGAGCGCGCTCGACCGGGAGACGCGCGGATTCATCTCGATAACGACGATCTCTTCGGTCGCCGGGTTGACTGCGAACTGCACGTTCGAGCCGCCGGTCTCGACACCCACCGCCCGGATCACTGCGATCGCCTGATCGCGCAGCCGCTGGTAGAGCCGGTCGGGCAGCGTCTGCTGAGGCGCGACCGTGACGCTGTCGCCGGTGTGGACGCCCATCGGGTCGACGTTCTCGATCGAGCAGACGATCACCACGTTGTCGTGGTGATCGCGCATCACCTCGAGCTCGAACTCACCCCAGCCGAGCACCGACTGGTCGAGCAGCACCTGGCCGATCGGCGACGCCGCGACGCCGCGCGCGACGATCTCGCGGTACTCCTGCTCACTGCGAGCGATGCCGCCGCCGCGTCCGCCGAGCGTGAACGCCGGCCGGATGATCGCGGGCAGCCCGATTCGGCCGAGCTCGGCCATCGCCTCGTCGACGTCGTGGGCGATCGCGCTCTCGGGCATCTTCAGCCCGGCCTGTTCCATCGTCTCGCGGAACAGCTCGCGGTCCTCGGCCCGGTTGATCGCGCCGTAGTCGGCCCCGATCAGCTCGACGCCGAAGCGCTCGAGCGTGCCGTCCTCGGACAGTGCCTTCGCCAGGTTGAGCGCTGTCTGGCCACCGAGCGTCGGCAGCAGCGCGTCCGGCCGCTCCTTCTCGATGATCTTCGCGACCGGGCCGGGAAGCAGCGGCTCGATGTAGGTCGCGTCGGCGAACTCCGGGTCGGTCATGATCGTCGCCGGGTTCGAGTTGACGAGAACGATCTCGTAGCCCTCCTCGCGCAGGATCTTGCAGGCCTGGGCGCCGGAGTAGTCGAATTCGGCCGCTTGACCGATGACGATCGGCCCCGAGCCGAGGATCATGATCCGCTTCAGGTCATCGCGACGCGGCAAGGCTGACTCCATTCAGGAACTCGTCGAACAAGTGGACGGCGTCGTTGGGACCCGGCCCTGCCTCAGGGTGGTACTGGACCGTTGACGCGGGCACGTCGAGCAGCGCGAGCCCCTCGACAGTCCGGTCGTAGAGGTTGATGTGGGTCAGCTCGGCGGCACCGAAGTCGGTTTCCCAGCGGATCGGCTCGTCGGTGTCGATCCGGCCGCTGCCGTCCGGCGTCTGAACCGCGAAGCCGTGGTTCTGCGAGGTGATCTCGATCCTCCCGGTGCGCAGGTCCTTGACCGGGTGGTTGCCGCCGCGGTGCCCGAACGGAAGCTTGTAGGTGTCAAGCCCGACGGCCTGGCAGAGCAGCTGATGGCCGAGGCAGATCCCCCAGACGGGCCGCTTGCCGATCAGTTCGCGGACGGTCGCGACCACATGGCCGAGCGTCGCCGGGTCGCCGGGGCCGTTCGCGAGAAAGAACGCGTCGGCATCGGATGCCAGCAGCTCATCGGCGCCGACCGTGTACGGGTGGAGTGTGACCTCAGCGCCGCGATCGACGAGGTGATCGACGATCGAGCGCTTGATGCCGGTATCTATAGCCGCAATCCGGACGGTCGTCTCCCCCTCCGGCTGACGGACGATCGCCGACTTCGGCGTGACGAGGCCGGCGAGGTCCTGGCCGGCCATCGCCGGCTCGGCGGCGATCAGCGATCGGGCCTCGTCTTCCGAGGTGGCACCGGGGAAGACGCCGCCGCGCATCGCACCGGCATCACGGATGTGGCGGACGAGCGCGCGCGTGTCGACGCCGGTGATTCCTGGAACTCCCTGATCTGCGAGCCAGTCGAGCCATCCCTGCTCGGCGGCGGGCGCGTCGGCGCGGCCGACCGCGTCGCGCATGATCGCGGCGCGCGCCCAGGCGCGGCTCGACTCCATCGCGCGCTCGCTGACGCCGTAGTTGCCGATGTGCGGGTAGGTGTAGGTGATCAGCTGTCCGGCGAACGAGGGGTCGGTCAGCGACTCCTGATAGCCGGACATGCCGGTCGTGAAGACGATCTCGCCGACGGCGTGGCCGGACGCGCCGACCGCCTTGCCGTCGAAGCGGGTGCCGTCTTCGAGCAGAACGTAGGAGGGTTCATTCATCAGATGATCAACTTCTGGATCGCATTGAATTCGGGAGTGCCGGCCTCGCCGCAGAGTTCGAGCAGCACCGCCTCGACGGTCGTCTCGATGCAACCGGCGGCCGCCAACCGGCGCAGCGCCACTTTGCGGTCGGCCTTGTGCCGTGAGCCGACGGCGTCAACGACGAGCTGGACCTCGCAGCCCTGCTCGACCAGGTCGAGGGCGGTCTGCGCTACGCAGACGTGCGCCTCGATACCGCAGAGCACGACCTGACGCCGGCCGTGGAGGTTGAAGCCTTCGGCGCGGCAGGCGCTGAAGACCGTCTTGGCGAGCGGGGCAACCGCGTCCGGCAGCCCAACCTCGGCCACGGTCGGCCCGAGGCCCTTCGGGTACTGCTCAGTCGCGACGATCGGCAGGCCGAGGATCTCGGCGGCGGCGACAAGCTTGCTGCTCTGCCGCGCGACGCGTTCGAAGCACTTGTAGCCCGAGAAGCCTTGCTGGATGTCGACGACAACGAGCGCCGCCTCCTCGCGAGCGATCACGCACCGACTCCCTCGCGCACCGGGGTGCGGTGGACAACCGCGCCACCGGCGATCGTCATCGCGATCTGGCTGGTGAGCGCCATCCCGTCGAAGCAGCAGTTCTCAGACTTCGACTGGTACCCGTGTTCACCGGCCACCCACTCGGCGTCCAAGTCGATCAGCGTCAGGTCGGCGGGGGCTCCGGTGGCGATCTTCGGCACCGGCATCTCGAACAGCGCGGCTCCGTCGCTCATCCGGCGTACGAGCAGCCCGAGGTCGATCGTGCCGGGCACAACGAGCCCGGTGTAGATCGCGGCGAACGCGGTCTCGAGACCGGTCGATCCCATCGGTGCCTGCTCGAACGGGACCTCCTTCTCGCTGCGCGCGTGCGGCGCGTGGTCGGTCGCGATGCAGTCGATCGTGCCGTCCTTGAGCCCTGCGATCAGCGCCTGCCGGTCGTCCTCGGTCCGCAGCGGGGGGTTCATCTTGCGGCGCGTGTCGAGCCCGCGAACCGCCTCGTCGGTCAGGCAGAGGTGGTGCGGCGACGCCTCGCCGGTGATGCCGATGCCGCGCGCCTTGGCGTCGGCGATCGCCTCGACCGAAGCTCGCGCAGACAGGTGCTGGATGTGGATGCGGCCCTGCTCGTAGCCGGCGATCTGGGCGTCGCGGGCGACCATCGTCGACTCGCTGATCGACGGGATTCCGGCGACCCCGAGCACGGCGCTGACCGCGCCCTCGTGCATCGAGCCGCCGGCCGAGAGCGACGGGTCCTCCTCGTGCAGGGCGAGCGTGCCGCCGCACATGCGCTGGTACTGGAGCGCCTTGCGCAGCATCCCGGCGGAAACGACCGGGCGGCCGTCGTCGGTGAAGCCGGCGGCGCCCGACTCGCGCAGCTCGGCCATCTCGGTCAGCTCGTCGCCCTCGAGCCCGCGCGTGATCGCGGGCACGAACCCAAGCGGAACCCGCGCGCTGCGTCCAGCCTCGTCGAACAGCGAGCGCAGGAGCGGCGCCGAGTCGAGCACCGGGTCGGTGTTCGGCATCGCGAGCACGGCGCAGTAGCCGCCGGCCGCGGCCGAGGCTGTGCCGGTCGCGATCGTCTCCTTGTGCTCCTGGCCGGGGGTGCGGAAGTGGACGTGCGGGTCGACGAACGCCGGGACGAGCAGCCGGCCTGCGGCGTCGATCGTCTCGGCGCCGTCCGGCGCGTCGACGCTGCCGGCCTCGCCGACTGCGGTGATCACGCCGCCGGAGACCGCAACGTCGAGGACGGCGTCGATGCCTTCGCGGGGGTCGAGAACGCGGGCCCCGGTGATGAGCAGCCGGGCCGGGTCGGCCGGGGCGCTGACGAGCAGGGTCGCCATCAGGCGGATACCTCCTGTGTGTCCGAAGCGGGGATCGGCGAGCTGCCGGACGGATCGGCGAGCGCCTCGTAGAGGACGGCCATCCGGACGACGACGCCGGCCGCGACCTGCGCGGTGATCATCGCCTGCGGCGAGTCGACGACCTCGGCGCTCAGCTCGACGCCGCGGTTGACCGGGCCGGGATGGAGCAGCAGCTGGTGGGGCTGGAGCCGCTCGCCGTTGATCTGGTAGAGCGCCGCATACTCGCGCAGCGAGGGCACCCAGCTCTGGGTCATCCGCTCGTGCTGCATCCGCAGGGCGTAGAGCACGTCGGCCTCTTCGTGCCCGTCGAGCGTGTATTGCACGCGGCAGCCGAGCGTCTCGATTGCGCGTGGCACGAGCGTCGGTGGCCCGACGACAGTGACCTCGGCGCCCATCTTGCGGAAGGCGAGGATGTTCGACCGCGCGACGCGGCTGTGCAGGACATCGCCGACGATCCAGATCTTCTTGCCGTCGAGCGTGCCGAGCGCGCGCCGCAGCGTGTGGACGTCAAGCAGCGCCTGGGTCGGATGCTCGTGTTTGCCGTCGCCGGCGTTGACGATCGCAGCGGGCGTCCAGCGCGAGACCAGCTCGGCGGCGCCGGCCCACGGCGTTCGGATCACGATCGCGTCCGGCTTGTGGGCGCCGAGCGTCAGGACCGTGTCCTTGAGCGACTCGCCCTTGTCAACGCTCGATCCGGACGCGCTGAAGTTGACGACGTCGGCGCTGAGTCGCTTGGCGGCGAGCTCGAAGCTCGAGCGCGTGCGGGTCGAGGACTCGTAGAAGAGGTTCAGGACCGTCCGGCCACGGAGCGCCGGGACCTTCTTGACCGGCCTGCCCTGAACCTCCTCGAAGGCGGCGGCGCGGTCGCAGATCCGCTCGATGTCCTCGCGGCTGAGGTCGGCGATCGAGATCAGGTGCTTCATCGGGTTCCAGCCTCCTCAGGGATGGCCTCGACGATCCGGACCTCGTCGTCGCCGTCGAGCTCCGCGACGTGGACGGCGACGAGTTCGTCGCGGGATGTCGGCAGGTTCTTGCCGACGTAGTCGGGGCGAAGCGGCAGCTCACGATGGCCGCGGTCGGCGAGGACGGCGAGCTGCACCCGGCCCGGGCGGCCGTAGTCGAACAGCGCCTCGATCGCCGCCCGCACGGTGCGGCCGGTGTAGAGCACGTCATCGACGAGCACGATCGTGGCGCCCTCGACGTCGAAGTCGATCGTCGAGGCGTGAACGGTCGGCTGCTCGGGCCGCTGACCGACGTCGTCGCGGTAGAAGGAGATGTCGAGCTCGCCGTAGTCGGGCGCCTCGTCGAGCAGCTCGCTGAGCTGGGCGTGGATGCGGCGTGCGAGCACGGCGCCACGGCGGTGGATGCCGACGATCGCGAGCCGCGTTCCTGCGTCGGCGTCTCGTTCGACGATCTCGTGAGCGATCCGCACAAGCGTGCGGCGCATTGCGTCTGCGTCGAGGACGACGTTCTGGTGGCTCACGATGTTTCCTTTCCGGCCTCACGGGACCGGGTTAAAGGAGGCGCCGAGCGGCGCTCTGTCGGCGTTCAAGCTACCACCGTGCCCGGAGCACAAGGTCGTTCGGTCCCGCACCGTGCGCCGATTGCGGCGTCAGCCTGCGGGCACCGGCTGCGGCTGGCCGGTCTTGCGATCCCACCGCAGCAGCACCGGCTCGCCGCGCTCGGGAAACGGGATTTCGATCGTGTCGTGATCACGCGGGACGACGGTGCGTCCGAAGATCGCCGACGCCTCGTCGGCGACCGCGGACGCCGGATAGCGGCTGGAGACGTGGGTCAGCGCGAGCATCCCGACCCCGGCCTCTGCCGCGAGCTCGGCCGCCTGACGCGCGGTGCTGTGGCCGGTCTCGTGGGCGCGCTCACGTTCCTCGTCGAGGAACGTCGCCTCGTGCACGAGCAGGTCGGCGCCCCCGGCGGCGTAGCGGATCATGTCGCAGGGGCCGGTGTCACCGGAAAGGACGATCCGTCGCCCGCGGCGCGTCTCCCCCATCACCTGCTCGGGCCGGACCCCCGCGATGGTCTCGCCGTTCTGCAGCCGGCCGAAGTCAGGTCCCGGGCTGACGCCGAGATCTTCGGCGAGCTCGGCGTCGAAGCGACCGGGACGATCGTGCTCGACGATCGCGTAGCCGTACGCCTCGCCACGGTGCCGGACCCGCAGCGCCTGGATCTCGTAGCCATCGAACTCGACGATCGCGTCCGGTTCGAGGTCGGTGACGGACAGGCGGTAGCGGAGCCCGCCGATGATCGGCTTGAGCGAGGCGATCAGCCGCTCGGTTCCGGGCGGCCCGAGGATCGTCAGCGGGCGCTCGCGATCGCGGAGCTCGAAGCTCTTGAGCATCCCCGGAAGCCCGAGCCAGTGGTCGAGGTGATGGTGGGTGAGGAAGACCTCGGTGATGTCGGGCAGGCCGACGGTGCGGACGAGCTCGCGCTGGGTGCCCTCGCCGCAGTCGAAGAGGATCCGGTCACCGCCGTGGCGAAGCAGCGTCGCGGGAAGGCCGCGGCGCGCGGTCGGCAGCGAGCCGCCGGTTCCGGCGAAGAACAGCGAGCAGTCCACGGGCCGCCAGCGTACCGGCGCTAGTCGGCGCGCCGGCCCGTGGAGTCTGCTGTCAGCTCTGGCGCGAGGCCAGGATGTCGCGGATGTCCTTGAGCAGCGCGGCCTCGTCGGAGAGGTCGACGTCCTCGGGCTCGGCCGTCTTGCGCCGCTCGGCGAGCGCGTTGAGCGGCGCGACCACGACGAAGTAGATGACGCCGGCGACGATCAGGAAGTTGATCAGCGCGTTGATCGTCGAACCGATCACGATCTTCGAGTCGTTGACCGTGAAGCCGGCGCTACCGAAATCGGGCGTCCCTCCGATCGCCCCGATGATGCCGCCGACGAAATCGTTCGCGAACGCAGCGACGACGCTCCCGAACGCCGCGCCGATGACGACCGCAACGGCCAGATCGACGACGTTGCCCCGCATGATGAAGTCCTTGAAACCCTTGAGCATGCGGGCACCCTATGTACCGGAGCGATCCTGAGCAACCTCCGGTACGAATCACCCGCGATAGGCTCAGACACGTTGCGCCCGTAGCTCAGTGGATAGAGCGCTTGCCTCCGGAGCAAGAGGTCGCTGGTTCGAATCCAGCCGGGCGCGTGGGCTAGCGCGACCGGACGATTTCCGGGACGGCGCTGCGGATCAGAGCGTCGAGCGCTTTCGCCGCGGGCCTCGGAGCAAAGTGCTCGAGCACCCCTTCCCTGCCGGCGCGAGCGAGATCGCTGCGGAGCCGGGGGTCGTTGTGCATCCGTGTGATCCGCTCGGCGAGCGCCGCGAAGTCCCCCTCCGGGAATGTCAGTCCACCGCCCGACGTCTCGATCACCCACGGGATCTCGCCCGACTCCGACCCGATCACCGGCGTACCGCAAAGCAGGGCCTCGCACAACGCTTTGCCGAACTGCTCGGCCCACGTCGTGGTCGTGCGCGACGGCAGGACAAGCACGTCCATCTCCGCGTAGTTGGCCGGCATCCGGTCGGCGTCGATCCCGGTACGGATCTCGAGCTCGGCCTGGCCGGTGTCCGCGTCGCGGACCCAATCCTCGAGCGGGCCGCCGCCGACGAGCAACAGGCGCGACGGGAAGTCGAGCTGCCTGACCGCGTCGACGAGGTCACGGATGCCCTTCTGCTCCACGAGCCGCCCGGCGAAGCCGATCGTGAACCGCGCGCCGGCAGCCCGCGGGCGCGGAGGCACGTCCCATTCGGGGATCGTGTGCGGCACGATTGCCACCGGGCCCTTCGCGCCCCAGCGGCCGAGATTCTCCGTCGCGCCCGGCGAGCGGGCCGCGAAGAAGTCGATCCGCGGCATCGTCGCCGCGCGGATCGCCCTGGCCGGGAGCGGCAGTGGCCGGTCGATGTTGTCGTCGCCCTGCACGCCCCAGGGCACGCCCTTCGCCTCGCACGCGACCAGCCACTGCGCCGTCGGCAGGCCGTACGGCTCGTTTTCGAGGAACAGCACGTCAGGGCGGGTCTCGTCGATCCACCGCCACGTGCGCGTGACGTAGACGTGCCGCTGGATCGAGCCGGGGTTCAGCACACGGACCCGGACGAAGCGCCCCGCGAACCCTTCGACGGCCTCCGGGGTGTACCCGCCGGAGCGGTACTCGTCACGCCAGCGGGCCGGGACGAGGATCGTCACCTCCCAGCCGAGCTCCGCGAGCCGCACGTAGATCAGCTGGTTGTGCGTCACCACGTTCGGGTGCCCGACGATCGTGATCCTGGGATGCCCGTCCGTGCCCGCGATGGTCGCGAGTCTGACAAACGGCGGGCGTCGGTGGTTGCGGCGGTTGCCCGGCCCGCCGGATTCGGTCTAGATTGGGGCATGACCAGTTCTGAGGATCTCCCCTCCCTCGCCAGCCTGATCGACCTGTCCGGCCGCTGCGCGGTCGTGACGGGCGCGGCGATGGGAATCGGGCTCGGCATCGCGCGCCGGCTGCACGAGGCCGGCGCCTCGGTCGTAGTCGCCGACGTCGACGAAGCCGCCGCCTCGGAGGCCGCGGCCGAGATGAACCGGCAGCGACCGGACAGCGCCGCAGCCGTCGGCTGTGATGTCAGCAGCGCGGAGGACGTCGCTGCCGTACTCGCGGCCGCGGACGAGCGATTCGGCGGCGCGAGCATCGTCGTCAACAACGCCGGCATCTTCCCGATGGCTCCGCTCGCGGACCTCGACGAGCAGCTGTTCCGGCATGTCATCGACGTGAACCTCGTCGGCCTCTTCCTGTGCACGCGGGCGGCGGCCGACGCGATGCTCGGCGCAGGTGGCGGGACGATCGTCAACGTGACGTCGATCGACGCGCTGCACCCGTCGATGGTCGGGCTCGCGCACTACGACGCCTCCAAGCACGGCGCCTGGGGCTTCACCAAGAACATCGCGCTCGAGCTCGCGCCGCACGGCATCCGCGTCAACGCGGTCGCACCGGGCGGCGTGCTGACGCCGGGCGTCGGTGACGTGAGCGCGAACCTCGATGCGTTCGAGGCGGCGATCCCGATGGGCCGGATGGGCGTGCCGGACGACATCGCATGTGCCGTGCTGTTCCTGGTCTCGGACCTCGCCAGCTACGTCACCGGCAGCCAGCTCGTCGTCGACGGAGGGCGCCTGCTGGCGTAGCGCGCCCCGCCCGCGCACGCACGAGCGCATCGACGCCGACCACGAGCGCCGGGAACGTGATCAGCGGCGCCGCCTCACGCAGCCCGATGCCCTGCGTGCCGAAGACCGGCTGCAGCGGCGGCAACCACACGACCAGCGCGGCGATCGCGACCTCGAAGGCGATTCCGGCGAGCAGCAAGGGGTTGGTCCCCCATCCCAGCGACCGCAGCGGCGCGTGCTCGGTTCGGCAGGCAATGCCCGCACCGATCTGGCACGCGACGATCGCCAGGAACGTGGCCGCAGTCGCCCGGTCGTGGAGGCCGTCGGAGACGTCGGCGCCCCAGCTCCAACCGCCGATATGAAGCACCCACAGGAACTGCGCGACGACCAGCACCGCCGATGTCCCGCCGAGCACGAGCCACGCCCGTCGCAGCAGGGCCCGGTCGATCACCCGGTCGGTGTGCCGGCGCGGCGGCCTGGCCATCGCGCCGGGCTCACCCCGCTCGCGGCCGAGCGCGAGCGCCGGCAGCGTCTCGGTACCGAGGTCGATCGCGAGGATCTGCATCACCGTCAGCGGCAGCGGCAGCGCGCCGCCCGACAGTGCGAAGGCGAGGTACGGAACGACCTCGGCCGGCGCGTGAGCGAAGATGTAGGTGACGAACTTGCGGATGTTCGCGTAGACGCGCCGCCCCTCCTCGACCGCGACGACGATGCTGTCGAAGTCGTCGTCGGTCAGCACCATCGCCGATGCCTCTCGCACCGTCTCTGACCCGGTGCGACCCATCGCGACGCCGATGTGCGCAGTGCGCAGCGCGGGGGCGTCGTTGACGCCGTCGCCCGTCATCGCCACGACCTCACCGAGATCGCGCAGCGACTCGGCGACTCGCAGCTTGCCCTCGGGAGAGATGCGCGCGAACACGAGCTCCTCGCCGCCGGACAGCAGAGCATCGAGGTCGCGATCGGGCATCACGTCGACGTCTGCGCCCGCCACGGTGCGCGGGTTCTCGGCTCCGATCCCGACCTGGCGGGCGATCGCCGCGGCCGTAAGCCCGTGATCACCGGTCAGGATATGGATGCGGATGCCGGCGTCATGGCAACGCGCCACCGCCTCGCGAGCCTCTGGGCGCGGTGGGTCGAGCAGCCCGACCAACCCCAGCAGGCACAGATCCCGTTCGGCGTCCTCACGGGCGCGCGGCACCGGGCCGCTCAGCTGCCGCCGGGCGATCGACAGCACGCGCAGGCCGGACGCGGCCATCGCCTCGGCCTGCCGCGCGGCGGCCTCGTGCTCGCCCTGGCCCCCGGCGCAGCGCGGCAGGATCGCGTCGATCGCCCCCTTGACGTGGATGACGGCGCCATCGGGCGAGCTCGCGACGGCGCTCATGATCCGGAGCCGCGGATCGAAGTGGAAGACCGCCGCCTGGCGGTCGCGGCGCCGGGTGGCGTCGACGTCGATGCCGTCCGCTCGCGCGGCCTCGAGCAGCGCGAGCTCCGTCGGGTCGCCGTGCGCCTCGTCGAGGTCGGCGATACAAGCGGCCGCGGCAGACGCGAGCAGGTCGCGCGCTTCCACGCCGCCAGCCGTCCAACGCTCCGTCACCGACATCCGGTTGCGCGTCAGGGTGCCGGTCTTGTCGGTGCAAATGACCGTGGTCGCGCCGAGGGTCTCGACGGCGTTCAGCCGTTTGACCAGCGCGCCGGCGCGCGCGAGCCTCCGCACGCCGACGGCGAGCGCGAGCGTGATCGTCGGCAGCAGGCCCTCGGGGACGTTCGCGACGAGCAAGCCGACCGCGAAGATCAGCGCGTCGCGAAGGCTGAGACCCGCCAGCGCGCCGAGCGGCACGAACGCCGCGCCTGCGCCGACCGCGACCGCCGTGATGATCCAGGCGACCCGGCGAACCTCGATCTGCAGCGGCGTCATCGGCTCGTGCCGGCGCTGCGAGAGCGCCGCGATGCGACCGATCTGCGTCGCCATTCCAGTCGCGAAGACCACTGCCCGCGCCTCACCGGATGTGCAGGCGGTGCCGCTGAAGACGAGCGCCGGCGCGCCGATCAGCGCGTCCGTGGAGGGTCCCTCCTCCGCGGCGCGCACGACCGGCACCGACTCCCCGGTGAGCGCCGAGGCGTCGACCTCGATCCAGCCGTCGAGCAGCCGGGCGTCTGCACTGATCCGTTCGCCCTCCTGGATCTCGATCACATCGCCAGGGACGAGCAGGTCGGCCGTGACCGTCCGGAGCCTGCCATCCCGCATCACACGGGCCTCCGCTGGGAGGAATGCGGCCAATGCCTCGACCGCGCGTTCGGCCTGCTGCTCCTGCCAGAGCGCGAACGCGGCGTTGACGACGATCACCGCGGCGATCGCGACCGCCAGCGGCCGGAGGCCGCCGGCCAGGGCGAGCGCCGCAGCCGCAGCCAGGAGCAGCGCGAGCGGATGCGTGAGCTGGGCCGCTGCCCGCCGGCCCCACGAGCCTTCATGCCGGCGGACGATCGTGTTCGGGCCGCGCAGCACGAGCCGCCGGGCCGCCTCCCGCTCCGAGAGGCCGTCGCCGTCCGAGCCAAGGTGCGCGAGCACGTCCGGGAGCGGGCCGCGCGGGTCCGCTGTCGCGCCGGGTGCCGGTGGTGTGGCCGGCCGGGCCATCGCCCAGACACTACGCGGAGCCGGTCACCAGAATGGTCGATCCCAGGTTGTGGGATCTGGCAGAGTTGGGCTATGGACGGCACGACAGACGACCTGCTAGCCCCCGACGCCGCTGCAACCTTCCCGGACGGTGATTTCGTCCGTCCGTTCGCAGCGCTGCGGCAAGGCGACACCGCATACGCCGGCGGCAAAGGTGCGAACCTCGGCGAGCTGACAGCCGCCGGCTTCCCGGTCCCCTCCGGGGTCGTCGTCGGCGCACCCGCGTACGCGCGGTTCTGCGCAGCGACGGGGCTGCGCGAGCGGCTAGGCGAGCTGCTCGAGGGCGGGGGCATGCATGACACCGCCGCGCTCGACCAGGCCGCGGCCCGCGCCCGCGAGGCGGTCGAGGAGGCGCCGCTGCCGGACGAGGTCGAGGCTGCGATCCGAAGCCACGTATCCGCGCTGACGGAGGACGGTAAGCATCCGGTCGCCGTGCGCTCGTCGGCGACCGCGGAGGACACCGCCGCCGCCTCGTTCGCAGGCATGAACGCTTCGTTCCTCAACGTCGTCGGCGTCGACGAGGTGCTCGCGGCGATCCGCGACTGCTGGGCCTCCCTGTTCGGCGCGCGCTCGATCGCCTACCGCGCCGAGCGCGGCTACGGCCAGGCCGACATGGACATCGCCGTGGTCGTGCAGCGTCAGATCCAGTCGATGACCGCGGGCGTCATGTTCACCGTCGACCCAGCCAGCGGCGCGAGGGACACGATCGTCATCGAGGGGGCGTTCGGCCTCGGAGAGTCGGTCGTATCGGGCAGCGTGTCGCCCGACCGCTACGTCGTCCGCAAGGACGACCTCGAGCTGCTCTCCCGCGACGTCCGCCACAAGGAGCTGGTCATCGACTCGACTGCCGGAGGCGGCACCGTCACGCGGCCGGCCGGCCACGACGCCGACAGCCCGGTCCTGGCCGACCGGCAGATCCACGACGTAGCCGAGCTCGGCCGGCGCGTCGAAGAGCACTACGGCGGCCCCCAGGACACCGAGTGGGCCTTCGATCCCGAGGGAGCGCTCTGGCTGCTTCAGGCGCGACCGGTGACGACCCTGGGCGACGCTCAGGCCACCGGGTCGGGCGGCGCGAACGCACCGCTCGTCCGCGGCCGGGCCGCCGCACCGGGCGTCGCCTCCGGCGTCGTGCGGGTTGTCGCCGACCCGGCCGACGCCGAGCGCATCGCCGACGGCGAGATCCTGGTCGCGCACATGACCTCGCCGGACTGGGTGCCATTCATGCGGCGCGCATCCGCGATCGTCACGGATTCCGGGGGCGTCACGTGCCACGCGGCGATCGTCTCGCGCGAGCTCGGGATCCCGTGCGTTGTCGGCACCGGCGACGGCACGAGCACGCTCCGGGACGGCGCCGAGGTGACGGTCGACGGCGGGCGCGGCGTGGTGCACGCCGGGCGGGTCGCGCCCACGCCGGCGGTGGCCACCCCCGCCGCCGCGGGACCGGTCGTCCAGCACGAATCCGCTCAGGCGACCGCGACGAAACTGCTCGTCAACCTCAGCGAGCCCTCACAGGTCGAGCGCGTCAAGGACCTCCCGGTCGACGGCGTCGGCCTTCTGCGCGCCGAGCTGATGCTGCTCGAAGCGCTCGAAGGAAGCCACCCGCTGGCGCTCCTCGAAGAGGGCAAGGGCGACCAGATCGTCGAGCGGATGGCCGCCGCGCTGCAGACCTTCGCGGACGGGTTCATGCCACGGCCGATCACCTACCGGACGATCGACTTCCGCACGAACGAGTTCCGCGGGCTTCGCGGTGGCGACCGCTTCGAGCCGGAGGAAGCCAACCCGATGATCGGCTACCGCGGCGCCTTCCGTTACACGAAGGAACCCGAGCTGCTCCTGCTCGAGCTGCGGGCGATCGCACAGGTCTGGGACGCCGGCGGCGCCAACATCCACGTGATGCTCCCGTTCGTGAGGACCGAGCGCGAGCTCCGCCGATGCACGGAGATCGTGGCCGAGTCCGGCCTACCCGGGCGAGCCGGATTCGAGCTCTGGATCATGGCCGAGGTGCCGTCGGTCCTGTTCAACCTCGAGCGATACGCCCAGCTCGGAATCGCAGGCATCTCGATCGGCTCCAACGACCTCACCCAGCTGCTGCTCGGCGTCGACCGCGACTCGGAGGTGCTCGCCGACGTCTTCGACGCCCGCGACCCGGCGGTGCTCGCATACCTCAGGCAGCTGATCCCGGCAGCCCAGGAACTCGGCTTGAAGACGTCGATCTGCGGTCAGGCGCCATCACTGCACCCGGAGTACGCCGAGCTGCTGGTCCGCGCAGGGATCGATGCGGTGTCGGTGACGCCGGACGCCGTCGACCGCACCCGCAGGCTGATCGCGTCGGCCGAGGAGGGCCTGCTGCTGGAGGCCGCCCGCGAGCTGCGCCACTGAACACCCGAAGCCCTGGACACATGGTCGGGCTCGAGACGTGTGTCGTATTGCCAGTCCGAGGGCGCGGTGCCACACTGACTGACATGGAGCACGGCAAGGAAGCCAGCGACCCACTCGCCCGACTCGCCGAGCAGCTCGAGAAGCTCGCCGAGGCCCATCTCGCGCTGGGCGAGCAGACCGTGCGGCTGATCCCGCAGGCCGCGCCGGACGAGCGGCGCTTTCTCAGGGAGGCCGCGAGTGCATCGCGCGCCGCAGCCCGCCAAGCGGCGACAACGAGCGCAGAGCTGCTGATCTCCGGACAGCGCTGAACAGCGAAGCTTTTCCCGCAGCGGCGGCCGATCCTGTTTGATTCACTCAGACGCGGCCGACCGGGCCGCCGGGAGAGGAGACAGCTATGGGGTTCTTCAAGCAGATGAAGGACATGAAGAACGTGGTCGACCAGGCGCCTGACATGATCCGCCAGGCGCAGGGCATGCAGCAGCAGGCCACGGAGATGCAGGCCGCTCAGCAGGCGGCGGCTCAGCAGGCGATGGCCCAGCAACAGGCGGCGATGGCAGCAGCGCAGACCCCGGGCGCGGCGGCGCCGGCCGGCGGGGCGGCGGGCGGAGCGGCCGGCGCCGTGTACGGCGGCGTGACGATGGAGCAGTTCGCGACCGTCTGCAGGCGCCTCAACAACGCCGGCGGCACGCCCGACCAGGGCGCCGCCCACGCCGCCGGGCTCGGCATCTCCGCCGAGTCGTGGGCCGAGGCCGAGACCGGCTTCAGCACTCTGATGCAGACCGACCCGAGCGCCGGGACGATCTTCCGCCAGTTCTACGACGCGGCGAGCTGATGGGCTTCTTCAAGAGCCTCAACGAGCTGAACAAGGTCGGGAACGAGATCAACAAGGACTGGGATCCCGGCCAGCAGATGCGCGACGGGATGGCGCAGATGCAGGCAGCTCAGCAGATGATGGCCGACTCCACCGAGGCGGCCAACCTCTCGATGACCGGCACCGACGCGACGGCCAGCGTCGTCTCGGCCGCTCAGACCGGGGCGATGATCAACTACCAGCCGGCGATGGAGATCTCGCTGACGGTGTTCCCGGCCGCCGGGATGCCGTACCCGGCAACGGTCCAGACGATCGTTCCGCAACACCAGCTGATGTACACCGCGCCGGGGACGAAGCTGGCCGTCAAGGTCGACCCCGCGGCTCCCGAGAAGGTCTGGATCGACTGGGCGAGGACCGCGACGGGACAGGTGTGACGAACATCGGGATCGAGGTCGCGCCGGTCGAGCCGGACGGCCTGCCGCGGCGCCCCGGGCCACGGCTCGGGGCGCTCGCCGCGGCGTTCGTGACCGCAGGCCTGTATGCCGCCTGCGTCGCCGTCGTCTACGAGGCGATGCGTTGGGTGATGGTCAACCAGGGCGGCGTCTGCGCGTCCGGCGGCCCGTACGAGATCAGCCCGGGCCAGACCTGCGACGGCACGGCCGTTGCGATGCTGTTCGGCGGCGTCTTCGCCGGCCTCGTCGCAGGCGGACTGGTCCTCGTGGCGGCGCGGCGTACGGGCGGGCCGAACGCCTCGGCGGCAGCGATCGGCCTGCTCTGGGCCGGCCTGTTCGGCGCGCTCGGATGGAACTTCATCGACCTCGGGTTCGATCCGCCGACCGGCGACAGCTCGGCCGGCTGGCTGATCCCCGGCTTCACGTTCTGGCTGATGGCAGCGCCCGGGCTGCTCCCGGTTCTCTGGCTCCGCCGCAAGGTGGTCGAGGAGCCGAGCCGTTCCCCTGCCGCGTCGATCCCGATCGTTCGGGCGAGGCTGCCCGGTCAGGCGCCGGTGACGGCGCCGCGCGGCACCGAGCCCGGCGCAGCGGACGGTGAAACCGCGCCGGCCGCACCGAGCGGCTGGCCGTGGCTGCTCGCGACGCTCGCGGGCGCGGCAGGCGGAGCGGCGGCCGGCTCGGCGCTCGCTGTCAGCTGGCTCTAGAGCGCAGGCAGACGACGGCCGGCGGCCAGCACCGGCGCGAACAGGTCACCGAGCTCCTCGATGCGCGCGGGCATCGACCTGATGTCCTGGCGCAGCGAGTCGGCGTCACGGCCTGCCACCGCCTGCTCGATCTCGTCCCAGGCCACCGGCGCCGAGATCGAGGCCGTTTCGCGAGCCCGCGCCGAGTAGGCGGCGATCGTGGTCCGTCCGGCGAGGTTCTGGTACCAGTCGATCAGGACCTTCCCCCTGCGATCGCTGCGCCTCTGATGGGCGACCACCTTGTCGGCGTGTGCCGCCGCGATGCTCTGCGCGACCTGCTCGGCAAAGCCGCGGCATTCGGCGACGTCATGCGCGCCACGCTCGACCGGCAGATAGAGCTGCAGGCCCTTGCCACCTGAGGTCTTCGCGAACGTTTCGAGCCCGAGCCGCGTGAACAGCTCGCGCAGGATCAGCGCGATCTCGCAGCAGTCGAGCAGCTCCGCGGGCTCACCCGGGTCGAGATCGAAGACGACGTGGTCGGGATGCTGCTCGTGGCCGGCGCGTGCCAGCGGCGCGTGCAGCTCGATCGCCGCGAGCTGGCCGAGCCAGAGCAGCGTGTCCGCCCGGTCGACGACGACCTGGGTCGCCCGTTCGCCCTCGAGCACCACCTCGGCGGTTGTCACCCACTCCGGCCGGTGCGATGGCGAACGCTTCTCGAAGAAGCCCTTCGACTGCGAGCCGTCCGGGTAGCGCTTGAGCGTGATCGCGCGCCCGTCGAGGTGCGGCACCATCACCGGCGCGACCGTCGCCAAGTACTCCAGGTAGTCGCCCTTCGTAGTCCCGTCCGGCCAGAGCGGCTTGTCAAGGTTGGTGAACTTCACCGGACGTCGAGTGTGCAATCAATTGCGTATACCGGCAACGAGCGCACACTCGACGCCGTGGCGGGTCAGCCGCCGGCGACAGCTGGCAGGATCTGGAGTTCTGCGCCGTCGCTGATGCTCGTCTCGAGCCCATCGCCGAAGCGGATGTCCTCGCCGCCGACGTAGACGTTGACGAAACGCCTCAGCGTCCCGTCCTCGTTGCTGAGACTTGCTCGCAGGCCGGGGTGCTGCTCGTACAGCCCTTCGAGCGCCTCGGCGACCGTCGCGGCCGAGGCGACCGAGACCGCCGACTCGCCGTCCGCGGATGCCCGCAGCTGGGTCGGGAGCTTGATCGTGATCGCCATCAGCCGCGCACCTCACTCTTGATCGCTTGCTCGAACTGGTCGTAGTCCGGCGCGATCTCGATCGAGTCGAACGTGCCGCGGACCGCGTCGAGCGTCTTCAGCCCGTCGCCGGTGATGACGACGACGACCGACCTGTCGGGGTCGAGCCTGCCCTCACGCGCCAGCTTCGCGAGCGTCGCCGTCGTGACACCGCCTGCGGTCTCGGTGAAGATGCCGGTCGTGCGGGCGAGCAGCTGGATGCCCTCGCGAATCTCATCGTCGGTCACGGCGCTGACCGAGCCGCCCGTGTTGTTCGCGAGGTCGACGGCGTAGGGGCCGTCGGCCGGGTTCCCGATCGCCAGCGACTTGGCGATCGTGTCGGGCTTGACCGGCTTGCAGAAGTCTGTGCCCTCGGCGAACGCGGTCGCGACCGGCGCGCAGCCCGCCGCCTGGGCGCCGTGCATCGCGGGCGTCTCCCCCTCGATCAGCCCGAGCGACAGCCACTCGTCGAAGCCCTTGGCGATCTTGCCGAACAGCGAGCCCGACGCGATCGGGGCGACGATCTGGCCGGGCGTCTCGAAGCCGAGCTGCTCGGCGATCTCGTACGCAAGGGTCTTCGAGCCCTCCGCGTAATACGGCCTCATGTTGACGTTGACGAACGCCCACGACGGGTGCTCGCCGCTGATCTCCGTGCAGAGGCGGTTGACGTCGTCGTAGTTGCCGTCGACCTTGACGAGGTTCGTGCCATACACGCCGGTGGCGAGGATCTTCTGCTCCTCGAGGTTGGCGGGAATGAACACGTAGCTCGGCATCCCGAGAGCGGCTCCGAAAGCCGCGACCGAGTTCGCGAGGTTGCCGGTCGATGCGCAGGCGAGCGTGTCGAAGCCGAGCTCACGGGCGCGGGCCGTCGCGACGGCTACGACCCGGTCCTTGAAGGAGTGCGTCGGGTTGTGCGCGTCGTTCTTGACCCACACCTCCTTGAGTCCGAGCTCGGCCGCGAGGCGGTCGGCGCGGACGAGCGGCGTGCAGCCGGCCGGCAGCCCGACACGCGAGAGCACACGCGCGCTCGGACCGGGCTGCCCCTCGGCGAGCGGCAGGAAGTCGACGTAGCGCCAGATGTTCTGGGGGCCGACCTGGATCCGGCGGCGCAGGTCCGCCGGGCTGCCGGTCAGCGCGGCGTAGTCGTACTTGACCTCGAGCGGGCCGAAGCACGTTGTGCATACGTACTGAGCGGTCAGCTCGTACTCAGACCCGCATTCGCGACAAGCTAGATGGGTGACGGCCATTTTGGTGAGCTCCTTGGTGTCTTCGTCGTGTGCTGCTGTGTGACGAAGATCTGAGCTCTTGCGCCACACGTCTCCAGGAATTGGCACCTTCCCGCTGATCGCGGGGGTTGCCGGGGCTTCACCGGGCCGGTCCCTCCACCCCTCTGGACGTGTTTCTGGTCTTCCTGATCGACAGGTTATCAGCCTGACTTGATGGCCACAGGACGGAAAACGATCAGGACGGGCGTTCGCCCGATCCTGTCCAGGCAGGGGCCGTTAGCAACGGTAGACTCCTCTTGGTCATGCCCGCTGTCGCCGAAGAGCCCTTCAGTCGTGGTTCGCTTGCCACGCACGCCGCTCCGGCGCGGCCCACGCGACGCTGACCTGCTCGCTGCCGCCACGCTCGAGCCCGAGACGCCGCGGATCGAGACGATCGAGCAGGACGGACTGCGCTGGATCTCGATCGAGAGCCCGCGCCGGATCGAGCGTGCCTGGCTCGAGGAGCACTTCGACTTCCACCCGCTCGACTACGAGGACGTCTACTCCCGCAACCAGCGGCCGAAGGTCGACGAGTACCCCGACTACCTGTTCGTCGTCCTCCACTTCCCCGCGTTCGACAAGCGCGCCGGCCGGCTCAACGCCGCCGAGCTCGACATGTTCGTCGGCCCGGACTTCATCATCACGATTCAGAACCAGCCGCTGCAGCCACTGCAGTACCTGTTCGACCGCTGCCGCTCCTCCGATGAGCTGCGCGAGGAGCTGTTCACGAAGGGCGCCGGCTACCTGCTTTACCGGGTCGTCGACACGTGCGTAGACGCGTCGTTCCCGATGCTGCGCAAGGTCGGCCTGAAGCTCGAGCACCTCGAAGAAACGATCTTCGACGACGAGGAGAACCGCTCGGTCGTCCGCGACATCTCGAACGCCAAGCAGGAGATCATCAACTTCCGCAAGATCGTCCGCCCGCAGCGTGCTGCATTGCGTGATCTCGAGCGCACCAAGCGATACCTGTCAGGCGAGCTCGACATCTACTTCGACGACATCAACGACGCGTCCGAGCGGATCTGGGACATGCTCGAGAACTACAAGGAGGTGATCGAGGCGCTCGAGGCCACCAACGAGGCCGTCCTCTCGCACCGCCTCAACGACATCCTCCGCGTGCTCACCGCCTTCAGCGTGATCATGCTGCCGCTGACGCTGATCGCCTCGATCATGGGCATGAACGTCCACGTCCCGGGCCAGGGCGAGATCGAGGGTTTCTGGGTCGTGATCGGCGTGATCGTCGTTGTGCTCGTCGCGATGGTGGCGTGGTTCCGCAAGAGAGATTGGTTGTGACTTCGGCCGGGCCTTGGTGTACGGATAAGCAGTGACCGAGACGCTCTCCCTCCAGGCGCTGCGCGACCAGGCCCGCGCCGGCAGCGACCGCAAGCGGCTGCTGCTGATCACGAACCCGCACGCGTCGACCGTGACGACGCGGCTCCAGCGGCTCGTCCAGTACGCGCTCGCCGGCGGCTTCGAGCTCGACTGCGTCCGCACGAAGGCGCAGGGCGACGCGACCCGACTCGCCGCCGAGGCCGCCGCCGACGGCGTCGATGCCGTGGTCGTCTTCTCCGGGGACGGGACGATCAACGAGGCCGCCAACGGCCTCCACGGCACGAAGACGGCGCTGACCTGCCTGCCGGGCGGGTCGGGAAACGTCTACAACAAGATGCTCGGGCTGCCGGTCGACGTGATCGACGCGACCGAGCGGCTGCTGCGCCGCGCCGACGAGTGGGAGACGCGCGCCGTGCTGATGGGCGCCGTCAACGACCGGCGCTTCCTCTTCTCCGCCGGGTACGGCCTCGACGCCGCGATCGTCGGCCATGTCGACTCGAACCCGCGTTGGAAGCACAAGCTCAACGAGCGCTACTTCACGTACTCGGCGTTCCGCGTCTACTTCACGCGCTACCTGTCGGATCCGCCGAAGATCGAGACGACGTGGACCGGTTGCGACGCGCCGCTCCAGGGCGTGACGACGCTCGTGCAGAAGGGCGATCCGTACACGTACTTCGACCAGCTGCCGCTGCGGGCGTGCAAAGGCGCGCGGCTCGAGGACCCGGTCTTCTCCGGGATGTCGCTGCGGACGACGCGGCCGACGATCGTTCCCGGCATCGTCTGGCGACTGTTCTCGCAGACGGCCAACCTCACCGACCACCGCCAGATCGACGCGATCCCCGACTCGCCGGAGATCGTCGTCCGCTCGACCGACGGACGCCCCGTCGACCTGATGGTCGACGGCGACAACATCGGCCAGTACACCGAGGCGCGCTTCACGATCGATCCGGTGCCGCTGACGATCCTGGGCTGAACCCAACGTCGCTGTTGCGGCTCATGAAGACCACGATTGTGCTCTGCAGCGTCGCCTTGCTCACCGGCACGGCCGCCGTCGCCAACGCCGGCTCAACCGGCCTGCCGTGGGTTCCATCCGGACAACAACCGGACGCGACCGCCGACAACGGGCATGGCACCACAGCCGAGGTTTGGAGCATCCGTCACGCTACGCATGACAGCCCCGGGCCGGTCAGCCAAATCCTTCGCGCTCGGTGACAACGGCGACGACACGCGCGCGTACGCGGTGGCCGACCGAGACGGTGTGGCCACGATCGTCTGGGAGCAGCACGCCACGGACCTCTACGTCGCTCGCTGCACGATTCGAGCCTGTCGCCGCCCGTGGCATCTCGGCAGCGAGTACGTCTCTCCCCCGACGCCGCTTCCAGTGGACCCGCTTGCGATCGCCGTGGACTCACGCGGCTCAGTGCTCACGCTCTGGCCCGACAAGACCGGCAAGGCATGAGGATCCGCTACCGGACGGTCGGCTGACACCACGCTGGTACCGCATAGCACCGCATACGGTGGCCAGGCGGTACCAACGCCGCGGTGCCACCACGCTGGTACCGCATAGCACCGCATACGGTGGCCAGGCGGTACCAACGCCGCGGTGCCACCACGCTGGTACCGCATAGCACCGCATACGGTGGCCAGGCGGTACTAACGCCGCGGTGCCACCACGCTGGTTGCGCACGACGCGTCGGGTTCCGGCGATCAACCCCCTGGGGTGATGCGATAGGCGTCGAAGACGCCCTCAACGTTCCGCAGCCGCGTCACGATCTGCTTGAGCGACTGCGTGTCCGGGACCTCGACGATGAACTTGTTGTGGATCATCGGACTCGTCGAGCTGCAGCGCGCCTCGACGATGTTGAGGCCGGCCTCGGAGAACACCCGGGCGAGATCCTCGAGCAGCCGGTGGCGATCCCAGCCGTCGACCTGGATCTCGACGCGGAACGAGGACTCGTGATCGCCGTCCCATGAGACCGGCACGAACCGCTCGGGCGCCTTGCGCAGCGCGACCGTGTTCGGGCAGTCGTCGCGGTGGATCGTGATCCCGCGACCGAGCGAGACGTAGCCGACGATCGGGTCGCCGGGCACCGGCCGGCAGCACTTCGCGAGCCGGATCAGCACGTCCTCGACGCCGTCGACGCGGATGCCGTAGGCGCCTGCCTTGCCGGTCGGGCGGCGTGGGCGCCGCGTGCTGACGAGAGCGGCCGCGGGGTCCGGCTCCTCCTCGGCCGCCTCGCCCTGCTTCAGCCGCTGCAGGATCTTGTTGACGACGACCTTCGCCGAGATCTTGCCGCCGCCGAGCGCGATGTAGAAGTCCTCGCCCTTGCGGAACCCCATCTCGCGGATGACGTCGGCGAGCATCGTCGAGGCCGCGATCTTCTGCGGCGGCAGGCCGTGCTTCTTGAGCGTGTCCTGCAGCAGCTCACGGCCCTGGTGCTCGGTATCGACGCGCGTCTCAGCCTTGAAGAAAGCCTTGATCTTGTTGCGGGCACGCGAGGTGCGGACGAGCCCGAGCCAGTCGCGTGACGGCCCGCGCTCACGCTTGCTCGTGAGGATCTCAACGATGTCGCCGGACCGAAGCTGGTAGTTGAGCGGGACGATCCGGCCGCCGACCTTCGCGCCAACGCAGCGGTGGCCGACCTCCGTGTGAACCTCGTAGGCGAAGTCGAGCGGGGTAGCGCCGGCGGCGAGCCGCTTGACCTCCCCGCGCGGGGTGAAGACGAAGACCTCCTCCTCGAAGAGGTTGACCTTCAGCGAGTTCATGAACTCCTGCGCGTCGGAGAGATCGCCCTCCGCGTCGACGACCGAGCGCACCCACGGCAGCGCCTCGCCGCCAGCCTCGGCGCCGGTCTTGTAACGCCAGTGGGCGGCGACGCCGAACTCGGCGAGGTCGTGCATCTCACGCGTCCGGATCTGGATCTCGAGCGGCAGCCCCTCGGGCCCGATCACCGTCGTGTGCAGCGACTGGTACAGGTTCACCTTGGGCATCGCGATGAAATCCTTGAACCTGCCGGGCAGGGGCTTCCAGAGCGCGTGGATGACACCGACGACGCCGTAGCAGTCCTTGACCGAGTCGACGATCACGCGCATCGCAACGAGGTCGTAGATCTCGTTGAACTCGCGCCCCTTCTTCGTCATCTTCGCGTAGATCGAGTAGAAGTGCTTGGCGCGACCGGAGATCTGCGCGTCGATCCCGAGCTTCTGCAGCTCCTCGATCACCGAGCTGCTGGCGGCCTTGACGTAGTCCTCGCGCTCCTCGCGCTGCTGGTTGACGAGACCTTTGATCTCCTGGTACTTGCGCGGGTGCAGCGTCGCGAAGGCGAGGTCCTCGAGCTCCCACTTGATCGCGTGGATACCGAGCCGGTGCGCGATCGGCGCGTAGATGTCGAGTGTCTCGCGCGCCTTGTCGAGCTGCTTTTGCTTGCTCATCGCGCCGAGCGTGCGCATGTTGTGCAGGCGGTCCGCGAGCTTGATCAGGATGACCCGGATGTCCGTGGCCATCGCGACCATCATCTTGCGGAAGTTCTCGGCCTGGGCCTCGTCACGCGACGTGAAGGTGATCCCGGTCAGCTTCGTGACACCGTCGACGAGCTGCGCGACGCCGTCACCGAACTCGGCACGGACCTCGTCGAGCGACGCGCTCGTGTCCTCGACGGTGTCGTGGAGCAGCGCCGCCACCAGCGTGTCGGTGTCGAGCTGCATGCCCGCGCAGATCTTCGCGACGCCGACCGGGTGAATGATGAAGTCCTCGCCGGACTTGCGGAGCTGGTCGGCGTGGTGGTGGCACGAGAACGCGAACGCTGCCCCGACCCGCTCGCGGTCGATCGCGAACCCGCCGCCGGCTTCGTGCTCCTCGACGATCGCGAACAGGTCCGCGAGCAGCCGCTGCTCGGTCTCGGTCAGGTCGGCGCGCCCGACCGCGTCGGTGTGTGCGTGGTGGACCGCGTCGACCGGCTCGCGCGGAGCGATCGGCGCGCTCAGGCCGCCTGGCCCGCCGCGCTGCTCGCCAGCCTGCTCAGCCATGCTGCCCGCTCCTGGGCGCGGCGCTCACCGTCGCGGAACGTCGACGACTGCCGCAGGTCGGTCTGGGCGACGCCGCCGGGTACGACGACCTTCCCGTTCTCGGTGATCTCGACGACGCCGATCTCGAGCAGGATCGCGAGCATCCGGCCCGCCGCGGACGCCGGAATCCGGCCGAAGGCGGCACCGAGGTCGAGGCCGTCGCGCAGCGCCCGGTAGGCGCCGGCAAGCACCTGTCTGGGCGAGAGATCGCGATCCAGTGCATCGCGAGAACAGCGTAGCTCAGCCTCCCCCCACGCAAGATGCACCACGTGCGTTCCTGCGAGTCCGGCGAGCAGCCGGTCGTGGTCCTCGTCGAGCGGCGGATCCAAAGCCACAAGGTGCACGCTGCCGGCGGCGAGATCGGGGTCGCCGGCGAGGGCATCCCAGGAGCAGAGCCCGAAGCCCCCGATCCGCCCGCGGCACTGGTCGAGGCGCAGGATCGCGTCGGCCGCGATGACGAGCACCGGCTCGCCGGACTCGACGAGCGCGCCGATGATGCCCGCTGGCGCGCTGCCGCGACGGTCGACGGCATCCGGCGGCAGCGCGGGCCGGTCGCGCCCGGCCGCAGGCTGCGCGTCCGCCGCGCCACCCGTTGCCGAAGCATCGCTGCCTGCGCCGACCGCAGCGAGGATCGGGCGCCTGGCGGAGACCGCGGCGCGCCGGACCGCCTCTGCCCACGCGGCCGTACCGGGCTCCGGCTCGCCGATCAGCTCCGGGCCGGCCGGCGGTTCGGCTCCGAGATGCCTGAGCACGAGCCGCGGTTCGACGGCGCCCCGGTACTCGTTCAACTCGAGTGTGAACGTCGCGGGCAGCGCCGCGGCCTGGGCTGCCGCCGGGATCGACGTGACGCCGAAGGCAACGCCCTGCGCGCGGCGGCCGCCGGCAACCAGGGTGAAGCGAGTGTGCTTGCCCTCGCCGATCGGACGCGGATCGGTCAGCCGAGCGCCGGCCACCTGCAACGAGACCGAAGGGTTGCCGAACCCGAACGGAGCAAGCCGCTCCAGTTCCTCGGCGAGCTCATGGCCGAGCGCGTCACCGCCGACGACCGCGTCGACGCGCTCGCGCACGATCAGATCGTCTGCGGTCAAGGTGCGCTCGAAGTGACCAACAAACGCCTCGCGCAGCTGTGGGAGCCGGCCGGCGGCGAACGTGCAGCCGGCGGCAGCGCGATGGCCGCCGAAGCGGTCGAGCACCTCGGCGGACGCCTGCAGGCCGGCGAGCAGGTCGACGCCGGGGATCGAGCGTCCCGAGCCGGTACCGACCCCGTCCCGCAGCGAGATCACAAGCGCCGGGCGGTGCCTGCTCTCGGCGATCCTCGACGCCACGATGCCGACGACCCCCGGGTGCCAGCCCTCGCCGGCGACGACGTACGCGGGCTGATCACCCTGGGCCGCGACCTGCGCCTCGGTCTCGTGCAGGACGCGCAGCTCCTCGAACCGCCGCCGCGAGTTGACGTCGTCGAGCTCGGCGGCGATCTGCTCGGCGCGTGCCGGATCGTGGGTCAGCAGAAGCTCTAGCGCGGCGTCGGCACGCGCGACGCGGCCGGCCGCGTTGAGGCGCGGCGCGAGACGGAAGCTGACGTCGCGAGCGGAGACCTTCTGCGGGTTGATCTGCGCGACGCGCATCAGCGCGCGCAGACCGGGCTTCTCGGTGCGCTCGAGCTGGCGCAGCCCGGCCCGGACCAGGCGCCTGTTCTCGCCACGCAGCGCAACACAGTCGGCGATCGTCCCCAGTGCGACGAGATCGAGATCGGTGACGAGAATCGAAGCGTCGTGACCGGTGGCCTCGAGCAGGGCGCCCGCGAACTTGTGGGCGACCCCGGCCGCGCAGAGCTCGGTGAAGGGATAGACGCAGACGACCGGATGGACGATCGGCGCGTCCGGCAGCAGGCCGTCGGCGCGCGGCGTGTGATGGTCGACGACGACGACCTCCATGCCCAGCTCACGTGCCAGAGCGACCTCGCTCACAGCTGTGATGCCGCAGTCGCTGAGGATGATCAGCCCGGTCCCGCGCTCAGCCAGCGCGCGAACCGTGTGCTGGCTGAGCCCGTACCCGTCCTCGGTGCGGCTCGGCAGGAACCAGTCGACGTCGGCGCCGAGCGACCTGAGCGTGCGCACGAGGATCGCGGTCGATGTCACGCCGTCGACGTCGTAGTCGCCGTGGACAGTGATCGTCCGCCCCGACTGCATCGCGGTGAGAACGGTCCCGGTCGCAGCGTCGATGCCGGCGAACGCCGAGGCTGGATGCTGCTCGTCGGCGGCGAGGAAGCTCCGCGCCGACTCGGTGTCCGTGTATCCGCGGCGAGCCAGGACCTGTGCGACGGCGAAGCTGACACCGAGATCACGCTCGAGGCGCAGGACGACTTCGATGTTCACCGCCGCGGCGGTGAATGTGGCAGCTTCACCCACGCGGTCAATGTGGCACCCCGATCCGACGGATCGGCGCTTCCAACCCGCTCAGAGCGGGTTTTTCCGGCGCAGGATGGACGGATGGGCCACGGCTTGCAGCGAGGGCTCTCAGAGCTCTAGCGCTTCGTTCCCGCGCCGGACGCCCTCGGCGTACGCAAGCGCCATGCCGATCAGGGCTCCGGGGATTCCCTCGAGCGCCGTGAGCACGTCGGTGTCGTCTCGCGACGGGATCGAGAACCCGCCGAGCAGCCAGCCGACGAGCACGGCGCCGGCGGTTGCGGCGAGAAACGCGCCGACGATCCCGCCGGCGAAGCGGTCGGGCACCCAGATCGCGAAATGCCAGACGGCGATTCCCATCATCACCCATGCGAAGACGGCCATCAGCGAGGCCTCCCGTGTCGCTTGTTGCGCCCGCCGGGGCGCTTCGGCTTCGGCGGCTTGCGAGGCTCGTCCTTCATCACGAGGTCCTCGGGAGTCGCGTCGTCCGCGCCGCGGGCCGGAGCTTCGGTCGCAGTGTCGGCGATGTCCGCGACCATCGCGGCGAACTCGTCCTGCGAGACGCTGCGCTCGGGATCGTCGGGCGACGTCAGCCGCTGGCGCCGCTTGGCGGGCGCGTCACGCTCGTCCGGCAGCAGCACTCCCTGGCTGCCGGTCGCGTACGCGGGCACGACTCCGCCATGCTCGGCCGCTATCCGCCGGCGCCGGTTCCTGTACTGGGACTCGCGCTCCTTCCAGTGCACGAGCACCGGCGTCGCGATGAAGATCGACGAGTAGGCGCCGGAGAGGACACCGATGAAGAGCGCGAACGCGAAGTCCTGCAGCGTCTCGCCACCGAACAGCAGCAGCGCGAGGATTGGCATCCCGGTCGAGAGCGAGGTCACGAGCGACCGCACCACGACCTCGCTCATCGAGCGGTTGACGACCTGTGAGAAGGCGGCTCTCGGCATCCGCGGAGCGTTCTCGCGGATGCGGTCGAAGACGATGATCGTGTCGTAGAGCGAATAGCCGAGGATCGTGAGCAACGCTGCGACCGTGGCGGTCGTCACCTCCCGCCCGACGAGGGCGTACACGCCTGCGGTGATCAGGAGGTCGTGGACGAGCGCGATCAGGACCGGCACCGCGAACTTCCACTCGAACCGCAGCGCGATGTAGGCGCTGATCACGAGCAGCGACGCGATGATCGCGATGATCGCGCCGCGTGCGACCGTGGCGCCGAAGGTCGGCCCGATCGACTCGATCTGAATCGCCTTGGCGTCACCGAACTCGTCGGTCAGCGTCTGGCGCAGGCCTGCGACCGCGGTGCCGGTCTGCGCGAGCGAGACCTGGATGCCCTCGCCGCCGAGCTCCTTGTCGCCGGTGACGGTCTGGACCTTGGGGTTCTCGAAGCCGGCCTTCCGCAGCGCCTCGGCGACGTCGGTCGTCGACGGCTGCTTCCCGCCCTCGAACGCGACCTTCGCGCGGGTGCCGGACTCGAAGTCGATCCCGAGCTGGATGCCCTTGCCGCCGATCGCGAGCGCGCCGATGATCAGGATCACGCCGGAGATCGAGAACATCCACTTCGACGCGCCGGTGAAGTCGAAGCGGGAGATGCGGCTGTCGGTCTTCTCGGGCCGCGCGCCGAGCGCCGACGGCCGCTGGATCAGCTTCGTGCGCTGCATCGTGCCGAGCACCGCCTGGGTGGCGAGCACGGCGGTGAACAGCGAGGTGATCGTGCCGAGTCCGAGCGTCAGCGCGAAGCCCTTGACGCCCGCGGTCGCGATCACGAACAGGATGAACGCGACCATCACGGTGACGACGTTGGCGTCGATGATCGTCGACAGGCCCTTGCGATAGCCGGCCGCGATCGCCGCGCCGCCCGAGCGACCGGCGCGCACCTCTTCCTTGACGCGTTCGAAGATGACGATGTTCGCGTCGGCGGCGACGCCGAGCGTCAGGATCAGGCCGGCGATCCCGGGAAGCGTCAGCGTGACCGGGATCAGCTTGACGAGCGCGTAGAAGTAGATCGAGTAGATGAACAGCGCGCCGACGGCGATGACGCCGAGAACGCGGTAGAAGACGATCAGGAAGAGCGCGACGAGACCGAAGCCGACGAGGCCGGCCGTGATGCCCTGCCGCAGCGCCTGTTGCCCGAGCGTCGCCGAGACCTGCGACTCGGAGATCAGCTCGAGCCGTAGCGGCAGCGCGCCGGTCTTGATCAGGTTCGCGAGCCGCTGGGCCTCCTCGATCGTGAACGTTCCGGAGATCTGCGATCCGTTGGTGCCGTCGATGCCGTCGGGGTTCTCGGCCGGGTCGATGATCGGGACCGAGATCAGCCGGTTGTCGAGGACGATCGCGAAGTGCCCGGCGACCGTGCGCGAGTCGACGCCGAGGCCGAGCCTGGCGCTGCCGCGCTGCGCAATCGCCCGGGTGACGTCCTGCCACTTGTCCTTGCCGTCGTCGGAGAACGAGAAGGTGACGATCGGCCCGCCGCCGCGGACCTGGGAGTCGAAGTCCTGCTTGGGGTCGCGAATGTCCTTGGCGCCCGAGAGCGCCGGCTCGTCGCGGAGCACGAAGTACGCGTCCTTGGCGGCACGGGCGGCCGCCTCGTCGTTCTCGTCGAACTCGGCCTGGACGACGATGTAGCCGCGCGGAACCTCGACGTAGTCGGTCGGCTTGACGCCCGCGTTCTTGCAGATGTCCTGGACGTCGGCCTTCGACTCCTGCGGGCCGCAGAGCACCTTCTCGGCCTTCTTGTCGATCCCGTACCAGAGCCCGTCGTGCGTGTTGCTCGACCGCGGCCGTGGGTCGAACCCGGCCGCCCTGGTGACCGCCTCGTAGTACGTGAGCGACGCGGCGCCGGGCTGGCCGGCCTGCGAGCCGCCCGTGACGGCATCGTCGTCCGGTGCGGGCTTGCCGTCCGGGCCGACGATGTTCGCCTCCCAGTCGTAGAAGTAGAGCTGGGCGGTCGTCCCGACCTGGTCCTGCGCCTGCTGGGTGTCTTGGACGTCGGGGAGCGAGACCTCGATCTGGTTTTCGCCCGAGCGCTGGATCTCCGGCTCGGAGACACCGAGCGCGTTGACGCGCTCGTTCATGATGTCGATCGTCCGCTGGATCGAGTCGTTGTCGACCTGCGCGCTGCGCGTCGGCTTGGCCTCGTAGACCAGCGAGACGCCGCCCTTCAGATCGAGACCCTGCTTGACGGGCTTGCTGACGATCACCGCGATCGCGCCCGCGAGCAGCAGGAGCACGAACGCGAGGATCACCAGGTTGCGGCGGCGATCGCTCATGGCAGGGCGCGCAGACTAGCGAGTGGACTGGCCGGAACCAGCCGCCTGGTCGCGCGCCGGGGTGAGGACGAGCAGCATCCCGCCGTCGTCGTCGTAGGCCGGGAAGATGTCGGCGATCGCCGCGGCGGGGAGGTCGTCCTCCGCCCGCACGGTGACCGGCTGCCCGAGCTTGCGGACTCCCCACTCGAGCACGGTGGCGACGACGTCTTCGCCGGATGCGAACTCGAGCCCCAGGACCTCGTTCACCGGCCGGCCGATCGCACGCTCGTCGCCGATCCCGGTCAGCTCGAACGCGCCGCGCCCGCAGGCGATCACCGCGCCTCGCCGGTCGCAGACGAAGAAGGCCGCGTTCGGCGCCGGGTAGTAGTCGTCGAGCAGCTCGAAGAGGAACCCGAAGCCGCAGCTCGTGCAGCCGGGATGCCGGCGCCGGAACCCCGCGTTGCGATCCTTCTCGACAGAGCGACGGCCGCAGTTCGGGCAGATGAAGTGATGACCCATCGCCCGGCGCAGGGTATCCGCAGACCCGACGCATCAGTCTGCGCACGCCGAAGGCGACGGGCCGCTCTGGTAGACCCTGGTCCATGGACGACCCCGAGACGCCGGGCGCAGGACCGGCGGGCGGCGACGAGCCGACCGTCTCGCTCGCGGACGCCGCTGTGGCGTCCGCGATCGCGCGCG
>WBZP01000860.1_pt1 | contig 39683 bp, 31 predicted proteins | sample 5204301 | NCBI WGS metagenome assembly WBZP01 (sample SAMN12412401, study PRJNA552823) | activated sludge metagenome | isolation source: activated sludge from nitrification reactor of wastewater treatment plant... | place: USA: Pennsylvania | collected 2017
GAAAATTTGCACGCCGAACTGCCGTCCGTCCAGCGACGCGGTCAGCTTCTGGGTCGTCTTCTTCGCACCTTCACACAGCGCCCGCGCTGATAGGAACTCGGTGATGGTCAAGCCAACGCCGTGCTCTTCGCAGATGGTACGAAACGGCAGGTCCGTGACCGCCGCCATAGGGGCCAAAAGCACTTCGGTGTCGACGACAAGGTTGGCAATACGCATCGGGTTCCCAAGCGTGGAACCCTACCACAGCCGACTCGGCCCGACCAACCCCCAACAGCGGACCGCAAACGGACCGGTCGATGTGGGTTTCGCACACCAAGCAGCGACGGAGTAGGAAAAAATCCATCTGGTAGGTGAAATGACTATTGACACAGACAGCGGTTGGGACAACTGTGCGAACTACGGAACTTGTCGTGAGTTCTGGATAGCTGAACCGATGGTCGTTGGCCGTAGACGCTGGCCGGGCGGCTGGTGTGTGCGGTTGGTGGATCGGTTCAGGGAGGTTGCCATGTCGTTCAAGCAGTTGCTGGTTGGCATCATGGTCGGCGTAACGTCTTGCCTCCTGTTTCCGTTTGCTCCGGCGGTAGCGTCCGATAAGGACGAAGCCAAGACCGAGAAAGTCGAGGCTGCCCGCGTGGGCAAGGAGAAAGCCCAGAAGCCCGCTCGCACGCCGAGCCCCTGGGACACTCGGCCGATGGTTCCTGCGGGACCGAAGTACTAGGGGTCTTCACACAGCGAAACGCACGGCGCTCTGCTGGCACGTTTCGCTGTGGGGCCCTCAGTAGGGTCTCCGATCGGGGTGTTGCCTTGCTTGGGGGCCCTAGGGAGGGCCTCCGATCGGGGTGTTGCCTGGTTTGGGAGCCCTAGGGAGGGCCTCCGATCGGGGTATTGCCTTGCTTGGGGGCCCTAGGGAGGGCCTCCGATCGGGGTATTGCCTTGTTTGGGGGCCCTGTAAAGGGAGGTCCGTTGCCGCAACCCTACGTTCGCGGAGCTACTTGGAGGGATCGGAAGGGGTCGGAGCCGCTGGCGTGGGGCTGGGCTCACTCCCGCCACCGCGCTGGAGCTGCTCGCGCAGGGCATCGATCGGCTGAAGCAGCTTGCTGGCCTGACGAATCGTCTGGGGATCATGACGATCGACCGTACCGCATACGCTCACCGCGTAGTCCACTACGGCTTCGGCCACTTGCCGCACCGACTCGATCAACGACACATCCAGCGAGGCCACCTCGGCGTGAAGGACCATGCTCCGGTAGTCGAGCAGGTTCGTCCGGATGTTGGCGAGAAACTCCGGCCCACACACTGCGTCGATATCCCCCGCCAGGCCATCGGAGTCGATCCGTCCGAGCAGCACCTCCATCGCCGCGAGCTGCTCAGCATACTTCCAGTTTAGGAATCCCAAGCCATCGGGGAAGAGCTGGCTGAGCAGGCGGCGGGCTCGCTCGGACTTCTTCGAGCGGCCACTTGGGAGCATGGCGTGGGACTCTAGGTTTTGGCGCAGCGCTCCGAAGCCTTGGTCGGTGAGGATGTCGACCTCGCGCTTGCGGTCGGCAGAGATCCCTGGCTGCTTGGTCTGGAGTCGCTGACGCTCGGTCCAGCTCTCCTGGGCCTGCTGCGTCGCCAGCTTGAGCTGCTTGCAGCTCCGCTTGACGTTGCCGGGCACATCCGCAGGACACCTCTTGCACAGCGCCTGGCCCAGCGAGATCGCGCTGGCAATGTTGAGCACCGGTGCCCGCACATACTGCCCGGCATCAAACGGCAGGCTCGACGGCTGCTTCTTCCCAGCCGGAGTCGCCTTGGCTACCTTCTTGGCCTTCCCGCGCACTCCCTTGGACTTCTCTGCCTTGGTTCCCTTGGTTCCCACAGCGTGCTTTTTGACAGACATGGCCCGAAAGCTAGGAATCCCCCCCAGGGTCGTCAAGTGACGATCTGTGAGAATCACCCGGACCCGGTTTGGTAGGCTTTTGGGGCCCCTGGTGGACACCCCATCTACCTGGACCACTAGTAGACCGCTGTCTGTGGGATTTGTCGTCGGAGAGTGCGAACTTTTCGTGGTATCATATGGCAATGTCCCAAGGGAGTGGGCTCTCTACCAAGGGAGGCCAAGGTTCCGACCTGAGCGAACGCGAGACTGTGGAAAATACGCCACGGCCACGGGTCGATCTGAACGCCCCCACGCTGGAGCCTGCGCCATCGGGAAGTAATCCGCCCATCGATGTCAGTTCCAGTGCCGCTACGCCGGAACTCAAAAACCCCACTCACATTGGTCGCTACGTCGTGCTGCGCTGCTTGGGACAAGGTGGAATGGGCGTGGTCTATTCCGCTTACGATCCCGACCTCGACCGAAAGGTGGCGGTGAAAGTGGTCCGCGAGGACATCCATCGGGGGGAACACGTCCGGGCGCGCCTGCTCAAGGAAGCCAAGGCGATGGCTCGCATCTCGAATCCCAACGTCGTCCACGTCTACGAGGTGGGAGAGGACCGCGAGTCACAGCACGGCCAGATCTTTATCGCGATGGAGTTTGTGGCCGGAACCGACCTGGTCGATTGGCAGAGTCACCACCCCGTGCGGAACGCCAGCTCTCTGGACCAGTGTCTGCGGCTGTATCTGCAAGCAGCGGCAGGACTCGAAGCAGCCCATCATTCCGGTCTGATTCATCGCGATTTCAAGCCCGACAACGTCCTCGTTGGAGACGATGGGCGAGCGCGAGTGATGGACTTTGGGATTGCCAAAGCGCACGAAGATCCGCTCGGGCGTGAGATCTCGGGCACCGCGATTCCGGCACTGCCCCAACCCGGTGAGCGGCTCACCCAGCTCGGAGCAATTCTCGGCACACCCGGCTATATGGCACCCGAACAAGTGCGCGGTGAACCAGCAGACGCCCGCAGCGACCAGTTCAGCTTCTGTGCGGCGCTGTTCGAGGGAATCTACGGTTATCAGCCCTTTGAAGGAACAACGATCGAGGAATACGCCCGCAATGTTCTCAGTGGAAGCCTGCGGCTCCGGCCCAAAACCACGTACGGGTTCGAGGTTCCCATCGCCATCAAGCAAGCGCTACTGCGGGGTCTGGCGCTCGATCCCGCAGCGCGTTTCCCATCGATGCACGAGCTGACCGCAGAGCTGTCGAAAGGAATTCTGCCCGATGCCGATTCCGATAGCTTGCGACGTTCCAAGCGGCGGTTTCTGTCGGTCCTACTCGCCAGCTTTCTGGTGAATTGCCTCGGCGTGCTGTTCTGGCTCAACGGCTCCAGCAAGACCGACTTGCGTCCCGCACTGCTCATTGCCGGTCTGCTGCTCACGGCAACGGCGGGCCTGGTGTGGAGACTTCGCGAGCAGATTTACTTACAGCCCGGCTACCGTCGGCTCAGCTATTTTTTGCTGGCGACGATGTGCTACCTCGTCGCGGGACGTACGGTGGGACTCTTTCTGAAGATTCCGGCGAATCTGTTTCTCATCCAAGAGATGGTCGGCCTGGCCGCTCTGTTTGCGAGTGAAATGCAGCAAGTCGGACGCCGGTACGGATGGCTGGTGCTGTTGTGCCTGTGCTCGGTGGCGCTACAAATCTTGTGGCCTGCGGGGCGGCGGCTCCATCTCAACATCACCTATGGGCTGATGCTGTTTATGTCCGTGTATCTACATTTTCGGCGCGGCAGCATCCATCACCGCAACACTCCATCCACGATGGGCTAACAGCAGCGATTACGGCACGAGCTTGTAGCCGAAGCCATAGACGGTGAGGATGTGGCGGGGATGGTGCTGGTTTTCTTCGAGCTTTTTGCGCAACTTGACGACAAAGTTGTCGACGGTACGGTTCGATGGATAGGCCTCGATGCCCCAAATCTTGTCGAGGATTTCGTCGCGTGACACCGGCTGGCCTTCGCGTTCATGAAGCAGCTTGAGCAGCTCAACCTCATAGAACGTGAGCATGTAACTTTTGCGCGCACGAACCAGGGTGTGGGTTCGCAGGTTGATCTCGCAGCTACCAATCTTGATGCTCTCGGGTTCTTTGCTGACCTGGGCGCGGGTGAGGCGTCGTAGGATCGCTTTGATGCGAGCGAGCAGCTCACCGACGCTAAACGGCTTGGTCACATAGTCGTCGGCCCCCGCTTCCAGACCGCGAATCTTGTCGAGCTCTTGACCACGTGCCGTCAGGATGATGATCGGCACCACTTGGTTTTCGGTCCGAATCTCTTCACAGACCTGGAAGCCGTTGATATCGGGAAGCATCAGGTCAAGGATCACCAAGTCCGCGCCGCGCTCTTTCATCTCGCGCACACCCGCCCGCCCCAGCATGTGCGTCACAACCTCGTAGCCCTCGAATTCGAGTACGTCGGTGAGTCCGCGCACGATGTCGGGCTCATCTTCGACAAGGAGAATCCGCGCTCGCTTGCCATGTTCCCCCGACCCACCACTTGGCGGACTGGCACCGCTGGCCGCGCCTGATGAAGGAAGTGCCATCGCCTATCCCACTTCTTTCCCGGCAGCGCTGTCATCGCCGCCCTCTGCTTCCTCTTTGATCGCACAAACCGGCAAGGTCAATGTAAACGTCGAGCCCTTCCCGTTCACGCTATCGACCGTCAGATAGCCACCATGGGCTTCTGCGATGTGCTTGACCAGGGCCAGCCCGATGCCCGAGCCACGAATGTTGGTATTGCGTACCGCTCGGGTTCGATAGAAGCGCTCGAAGACCTTGCGCTGCTCATCAGGGGCAATCCCAAGTCCCTGGTCGGTCACGCTCAGCAAAATGTCCTTGCCACTTGGCGACACCCGCAGCTTCACCGAGATCGGCCCGCTGCCGCCATACTTCACCGCGTTATCTACCAAGTTGAGCAGCAGCAGCGTCATCGCATTCTCATCGAGCAGCGTACGCGGAATCGGTGCCACGATGTCGACCTCAAGCTGCCGGCCTTCGCGCTCCAATCGATAGCGAAAGAAATCGAGCGCCCGCTCTACCACTTCCCCCAAATCGCCCGGCTTCATCTCGTAGGCTGCTTTGCCGCGCTCCATCCGCGAAAAATCGAGCACGTTGTCGATGAGTCGGGACAAGCGCTCGGACTCGCGGGTGATGATTCCGGCGTACTCGCGACCTTTCTCTGGTGTCTTGACTTTGCCGAGCATCAACAGCTCGGCAAACATACGAATCAGTGACAGCGGCGTTTTCAACTCATGACTGACGTTGGAGATAAACTCGGACTTGAGCGCAGAGAGCCGCTGTTCAGACGAGATGGAGTACACCAAAAAGGCCGTACCAATCAGGATTAACCCGAGCATCAGGCCAATCAAAATCGTATCCGCCAAGGCCTGCTTCTGACCTCCCGCACGCAGACGCACATTGTCAAGCGGTGCCATCTGAAGCCGCCACTGATACACGGTTGACTCAAAGCGCTTGTCATATAGGTATTTGCCCGCGCTCGTGATCGGCTGACCGAAGATCACCTCACCACGACTACCGATGACGGATACCAAAAAGCGCCCGGCGATCGGCTGAAACATCTCGGGAAAACAAGTGCCGACCAAGTAGTCGAGGTTGACCTTGAGGATGATGTAAAAGACGCGATTGCGGGCGGCGTCGTAGCGCTTGATGTAGCTGAGCAAATAATCGACGCCATCGACGTTGGTATGCAGGTGGCGGTGGAAGTCGGCTCGCTGATCAGAGAGCGGCAGCGCGGGTCGAATTCGATCCATAAACAGGCGAAGGAACGCCTCGGCCTCGGGTTTGTTGCGGCGTTTATTGACATAGCCGCCGCGCACGAGCTGCTGGTTTTCATCGAGCACAATCGCTGCTTCGACCGCGTGCGATAGCCGGACAATTTCTGACCAGCGACGCGAGAAGTCTTGTAAGTGCTCCAAATCAACCAGGTTGAATAGCTCGCGGTCTGAATCAATGACGAAGCTCTCGACACGGCTGCGGGTCTGATCACCGAGGGCGAACAAACCGGCAATGACCGATCCCTCACTGTTTTCGGCAAGCTGGCGAGCGTTGCGATACGAGTAGCGTGCCAACGCCAGCGCTGCGATGAGCACGAGCGGAAAGCTGAGATACAGCGGTGAAAACCGAAGTCGAATCCTCATTATCGGCCGAATTCCGAGGCAATCCTATCACGTGCAGTGGAGCCCGACGGAAGTAAATCGGGCTTGACAAGCCATTCACTGTGGATTTTGAATGCGCACGCGTTATTTGCTAGTTCACAAACGGCAAAAATCGTTGCAAGTTAAACGTCAAGCCGTATCAAACTGACTTCAACCAACGACTAGGAGACTACGATGGCTGGAAAAAAGACCGTTGCTGCCGGAACCGCCTTTGACATTACCGCCCTCTTTGAACAAGAGCTCCAGGCTCGTAACGAGGATCTTCGTCGCCAGGCCGCGATGACGATGTTCTTCAAGCTGCACCCCACCAATAAGGTGACGGTCGAGCAGTTCATCAATAGCCTCAAGCAGCACAAGGATGTGTGGGCGGCTGTGTCGGAAATGGGCATCCTCGACTTTGCCGAAAACCTGTCCGGTGGCAAGCCGCAGAGGAGCGATGCAAAGCCGGCCAAGGCCCAGAAGCGCACCCGCCTGTCCGAAGGCCAGAAGAACTCGCTCAAGGGCATCATCGTCAGCGTCCTTTCAAACGCTCGTGATGGCATGAGCCGCGCCGAAATCTCGGACAACATCAACAACGACCTGCTCAGCACCGTTGGAGTCGATCGGGCCGAGTTGGCCAACAAACTGCGTCAGCCGCTCGGTGAGCTGGTCGGCGACAACAAGATCCACACCATCGGCGAAAAGCGCCTGATGAAGTACCACTCGGGTCCGAAAAAGAAGTAACCCTGACCCACATTCGCGAGCCTTCATCTGCCTTTACAAGGTCGAGGGCTGCGTGATACGTAGTGGCCTCTCTACTGGTCGGCGCGTGCGCTGGCCATCTAACACCTGGCTCAGGGTTCCAAGCTGCCTCGACGCAGGCAGCCCCGATGCCGGTTTGATGTGAGGAAACGAAAGAGTCATGGCAAGAGCAAAACGAGGTTTTAAGGCCCGTCGTCGTCGCAACCGGATCCGGGAGCATGCCAAAGGCTACCGGGGAGGCCGAGCGACGCTGTGGAAGTCGATGGTCGAGACGGTGCGTCATGCGTGGCGCTTCGCCACCTGGCACCGCCGTGTCCGTAAGCGGGACTTCCGCCGTCTGTGGATTCTCCGCATCAACGCGGCAGCTCGTGAGATTGGAACCACCTACTCGCAGCTCATCCACGCGCTGGCGCAGTCGAACATCCGCATCGATCGCAAGATCCTTGCCGATCTGGCGATCAGCGATCCGGCGGGCTTTAAGACGATTGCGGCGCAAGCAGGCATTAAGACTCAGGCATAACTGTCTTGGGTTTGCATAGTCTGTAGCGTTTCGAGTGCCCGCTTCGGCGGGCATTGTCATTTCTGGGGGAAGGAATCGGCGATGAACCAAAGTGACAGCCGCGCGGGCGAGCTGGCCCGCCTCTTCGATGAGTCCCTGTCTCGTTATCAAGCAGAGCTTGCGGAAGCGAAAGACGAACCGGCGCTGCGGGTGGTCCACGCCCGCTACGCAGGGAAGGAAGGCGAGATTCGTAAGCGACTCGCCGATGCGCTGAAAGCGGCACCCGGTCCTGACAAGCGGGCGGTGGGACAAGCTGGAAACACTGCGCTTCAGAAAACTGAGGAACTGTTTGCCTCACGACTCGCGGAGCTGCATGCCCAAAAGAGAGATGCCGATTTAAAGCGGCGACTCGATGTGACGGTGCCTGGACGTCCGCACAAGCTCGGTGGGCTGCATCTTTTGACGCAAGTACGGCTCGAACTAGAAGGCATCTTTGCCGAGCTGGGCTTCCAAGTGGCAACGGGTCCGCAGGTCGAAACCGACTTTCACAACTTCGAAGCGCTGGCGATGCCCAAAGATCATCCGGCGCGGGACATGCAGGATACGTTTTACCTGCGTAGTGAGCCAGGTCGCGATCCGCTGGTGCTGCGAACGCATACTTCGCCTGTGCAAATTCGGACGATGCTTGCGCAGAAGCCGCCGGTGCGGATCATCTCGCCGGGCAAGGTCTATCGCAAAGACGACGATCCCACGCACTCACCGATGTTCCAGCAGATCGAGGGCCTGTGTGTCGATGAGGGCATCACGATGGCCGACCTCAAAGGCACGCTGCTGTATTTCGTGCAGCGCTTCTTTGGTCCAGGGATTGGTCTGCGGCTAAGACCGTCCTTCTTCCCATTTACCGAACCAAGCGCCGAGGTCGATATTGAGTGCTTCTTCTGCAAGCGCTCCGGTTGTCGTACCTGCAAAGGTTCTGGCTATATCGAAATCCTCGGCTGCGGCATGATTGATCCCGAGGTGTTTCGCCACGTCGGCTACGACAGCGAAAAGTACTCGGGCTTTGCCTTTGGCACAGGGCTAGAGCGCATGACGATGCTGCGTTATGGGATTAGCGATCTGCGGCTGTTCTTCGCGGGAGACGCCCGCTTCACCGAGCAGTTCCGTTAGAGGAGTGTGCGATGAAGGTTTCTTGGAACTGGCTCTGTGAGCTTCTCGATATTCCCGGCGGCATTTCCCCGCAAGCCGTCGCCGATCGATTGAGCGTATCCGGCGTTGCCGTCGACGCGATCCATCCCATCGGCAAGAACCTAAGCGGTGCCATCGTGGCCGAGGTTCGCGGCAAGCGGCCCCATCCGAAGGCCGATAAGCTGACGCTGGTGGATGTTTTCGACGGCAAAGAGGTCACCCAAGTGGTCTGTGGTGCGCCCAACGTGCCAAATCCTGGTGAGCCGGGTCAGTCGCCGCGTGTGGTGTGGGCAAGGCCCGGTGCGACGCTGCCATCGGGAATGACGCTGAGCGTGCGCGAGGTCCGAGGCATTCCGTCTCCGGGAATGCTCTGTGCCGAGGACGAGCTGGGACTGTCCGAAGATCACGGCGGCATCCTGATCCTCCAGCCCTCCGATGGGATTGCGATTGGCGCGGACTTTGCGCAAGCCGCCGGGCTCCCCGATTGGGTGCTGGAGCTAGACATCACTCCCAATCGCCCGGACCTACTCGGTCATATCGGTGTAGCGCGTGAAATTGCGGCGCTTTTCCGACAAGAAGGAGTCCGTCTCAAGCAGCGCTCCATCGATCTCGATGACCTACGAGGCAATCAACCACAGTCCGAGTCAGCACATGTGGTCGTCGAAGATCCCGAAGGCTGCCCGCGTTACTTTGCACATCGAATCAGCGGCGTTCACGTTGGCCCAAGCCCACTGTTCTATCGGCTGCGGCTTCAGCGACTCGGGGTACGGGCACTGTCCAATGTGGTCGATGCGACCAACCTCGCACTGCTCCAGTTTGGCCATCCGCTGCATGCCTTTGATCTGGGCAAACTTGCTGGTCAGAAGATCGTGGTCCGGCGCGCCCAGTCAGGCGAAAAGCTGAAGACGCTCGATGGACAAGAGCGAGAGTTGCTGGCGTCTGATCTGCTCATCGCCGATGCCGAACAAGGTGTCGCGGTCGCGGGTGTGATGGGTGGGCAGACCTCGGAAGTCAGCGCCACCACGACCGAGGTCTTGCTCGAGTGCGCGTACTTTTCGCCAGCGAGCATCCGCCGAACCGCACGACGGCTGAAGCTGCACACCGAAGCCTCGCATCGGTTCGAGCGCGGCACCGATCCGAACGCGCTGGCCGAGGTTGCGGACGCGTGTGCCGAGTTGATCATCAAGCTATCCGGTGGTCACTTGGCAGCCCCGCCAACCGATGTCTACCGGCACCAGATTCCGACGCAACAGCTCACGCTGCGGCCCGAGCGGACGGCGGCGATTCTGGGTCTTTCCATTCCAGTGGCCACGCAAAAGGAGTGTCTCGAAGCGCTCGGTCTTTCGGTGACGCTCGATGGCACTCGGCTCCAGGTTGAGGTTCCGACCCGCAGACCCGATCTGACCCGCGAGATCGATTTGATCGAAGAAGTGGCAAGGATCCACGGCATTCACCACATCCCGACGACGCTGCCGAAGCTGGCGATGGCGGCCCCGACAACTCAGTCGAGCGGCATGATTCGTTATCGCAACGCCGACCGAGCACGAACCCTCTGTGCATCGCTGGGCCTATCAGAGGTGCTGCTGTTTTCGATGACCAGCCCTGAGCGAGTTCGTCGGGGTGAAGGTTCGCGATCGATCCAGCCGCTTCAGATCGACAACCCGCTGCGTGAAGAACTGTCGGTGCTGCGAACCAAGCTGCTGCCCGGCCTGGTTGATCTGCTCCGTCAGAACTTGGCCCACGGTCAGACCGACATTCGGCTGTTCGAGGTCGGCGAGGTCTTCCTGCCTTCCCCGCAAAGTGAGCAGCTACCGACGGAAAAAGTTCATGTTGCCGGAGTGCTGTGTGGTCATCGCGACTTCTTCCTCAAGCCGAGCGTGAGCGATGTACTCGACTTCTACGACGTGAAGGGTCTTGTCGATCAGCTTGTGAGCGGACTCGGCCTACAGCTCACCTGGCAGCCTGCAAGCGATGCCTCTCCGCGAACTGAGGCAAATCCTCGCGCCGTGTTCATCCGATCGATACCGGAAGGAGCGAAATCGGACGAAGACAAATTTTGGCATCCGGGAGCGACGGCCGAACTGGTATCGGTGGAGAGCGGCGAAGTGCTCGGCGTGTTTGGTGAGCTGCATCCTGATCTCAGGCAGTCGCTCGACCTACCGAGTGCCGCGTTCGCGTTCGAGCTGGAGGTTCCCGGCCTGCCGATTGAAAAGCAGCCTTATGTGGCCCCGTCTCGCTTCCCAGCCACGAGCCGCGATCTGTCGTTCTTTGTCGCAAGCGACGTAGAAGCAGGTCGTTTGCTCAGCACGATGGAGCACGCCAGCGAACCACTGCTGAGAGGCGTGGCGCTGCTCGAAGACTATCGTCAGCCAGGACACGTTCCGACGGGACAAAAAGCGCTGCTGTTTAGCCTGACCTATCGCGCCGATGATCGAACGCTGACCGATGAGGAAGTCCAGAAAGCCCACCAAAAAGTGATCGAGCATCTCCGACTTGAACTCCAACGCCACGAGACGCACAAAATCGCGATTTCGCTCCGCCAGTAAGTTCGTCACGTCCGGCGTTTCATCTGTATTACCGCGCTGAACTAGCGCTAGGTTGGCCGTCTCATGAATCCGCGCGAAAGACAGGACGCTGAGTTTGACAAGGTTGCCGAAGCGATGATCCGTCGCATCGAGCGAGCGGTTTCGACCTTTGATCCCGATGAGATCGAGGTCGAGATGTCCGGCGATGTGCTCAATCTGACGCACTCTTCGGGGCAAAAGATCGTGATCAACCGCCACCGGGCCGCTCGGCAGATCTGGATGGCCGCGCAACGAAAGGCCTGGCATTTCGATCCCGATGCGGAGGGCAAGACCTGGAAGGTGGGCGAGGCCGAGCTGGTTTCTCAGCTCGAGCAAGTGCTCACTTCCCTTCTGTCGAGGCCGATCACACTTCCACTGCGCTGAGAGCACAGAGCGGGCGAACTTGAGCTCTGTCGGGGTAAACTAGGGCTGTGCTGGGAATTTTCTTCCTGCTTGTGTGGGTGACCGTCATCGCGGCGCTGACCAGCCACGAGCGCAATCGCTCTGCCCTGCTGCTCGCCGAACATTCCGAGGACGAGCTGGGGCCAAGCCTGCCGAGTGACGACCCCGCATTGCTGATCCGCTATTACCGAGTCGCACTGGCCCGCAGCTTACCGATACGAGATGAGCAGCTCCTGCGGATCAACCTGGCCTGCGCGCTCAATGCCCTCGGTGATCACCGTCAAGCGCTTGAGGAACTGGATCGCGTCCAGCTTCAGCAGCTCAGCCCGCTCGAGGTCGCGCTATGGCTGAACAATCGGGCGTATACGCTGGTGTTCCTTGGGAACGCGGTGGATGCGGTTGGGCATCTCGACGACACGGTCGAGCTTTTGCTGGGTGATGATGGTGTGTCTCGCGATCCACTGCTATCGGCCTGCATCAGTGGCACTCGCGGCATCGCCGAGCTGCATCGTGGCAACCATCAAGCCGCCGAGACCGCCCTGCTGGCGGCGCTGCGCAGTGAAGAAGAGTCGGTGTCGCTCCAATTCGATCCCGAGTGGCAGGTCGATCCGGGTCGCACCGCTGAGCGCTGGTTTTGGCTCGGAGAGGTCGCCCAGGCCGAGCACAAACCGATCGAAGCACGCCGTCGTTACGAGCGGGCTGCCGCGTATGCCAATACTCCGTTTGGTCGACGCGCCAAGAAGGCGCTCAGCGATCTTGCCGAAACGCCGGCCGGCGAGCTCCCGACCGTACCTGCCACGCCGTCTGCATCGAGTGCGTAAGCACCGTCTAGCGGATCCGCAAACTACCGCCTCCCACCCACAAAAGTCCCGAGCCAATCAAGCCCGCAAAGCCCATCGCTGTCAGGTAGTCACCGCGCCGGATCAACAGCGCCGCGATCAGCAGATACGCCAACCCAACCAACACTTCGATCCGAGCCAGTCGGTCGAACACCGGTCGATACTGCACCGTTACCTGTTTCTGGCCACCAGTCTTGGGAGTCCGTACAAACTCGGCGCCGGTGCGTGATGACAGCACCCCTCGCAGTAGCTCGACGGACAACGACATACACAGGCCCATCGATAGCACCATCACCAGCGGTCCGAGTAGCACCGCCGACAGGGGCGATCTCCCGATTCGCCGCAGCGCGGCACCGTAATAAACCGCCAGCGACAGCCACAGCAGCAGCACCGCGGTGAGCATGCCTCCGGGTGGCCCAAACAGCGACTCGACCAGCCCGAGCGGACCGAGCGGCAGAAACAAAAGCGCCAGCGCCAAATACGGCTGCCTGACGTGCCTCGTCAGATGCAGCAGCATGGTGACCCGCTCTGAGATCGATCGGCCCGGAGTCATCAGCTTGACGAGCAGGCTCCGCAACACCTGGGCTCCACCACGTACCCAGCGCTTCTGTTGGCTGCGAAACGCCGCCATGCTCTCGGGCAGCTCGGTGGGGACAGCGACGCTCGGTAGGTGCAGCGACTCGTAGCCGAGCAGCCGCACGCGATAGGACAGATCCAGATCCTCAGTCACCGAAGCCGTGTTGCCCGCCTCGGGACCAACCCAGCCGCCCGCCCGCACAAGGGCCTCCTTGCGCCAAACACCGCCTGAGCCATTGAACTGGACCGGCTGCGAGTGAGCCGACAGATACGCTTGCTCCACGAGAAACAGGCCATGCAGGATCAGCCCCTGAACCCGCTGAAGCACGCTCTCGGTTTCGTTTAGGAACGACCAGCGTCCTTGGACAAATGCCAGGCTTGGTCTCGCCACAAGATGCGGCACCAGTCGACGCAGAAAGTCCGATGCAGGTACGAAGTCGACATCGAGCACCGCCACAAATTCGCCCGTTGCCAGCGGGAGCGCGTAGTCCAGATGCCCGGCTTTGAAGCTGCGCCGCTCCATGCGCCGGACCACCGTGATATCGAAGCCAGCCAGCCGCTGCCGAGCAACCTCTGCATCGACAATGGCCACGGTGTCATCGCTCGCATCGGAGTCGTCCAGCACCTGGATTTGCAGCCGCTCCTGCGGCCACGAAAGTGCGCACGCCGCCCGAATCGCCCGCGCCGCCACCAGCCGCTCATTTCGCATCGGTAGCTGCACCGTCACCATCGGCAATGCCGCATCATCCATCGCGGGCGGTGCCGGATCGGCCATCGGGTAACGGAAGGCCCACAAGCCGAGCCGCAGCACATGCAGGCTTGCCGCAACCAGCATCAGCCACAGGCCAAGAGAGAGCAGCGCGACCAATCCCTGCGCCACGGTCAGCAGCGACGGCAGCATTGTTACTGATCGTGACGATTCGAGCGAATGTGCGGATACAAAGACGGGTTCTTGCTGTACTCGGTCCATGGCAAGCGCTGGTCGCCGAAGGTATCGATCCGCTTCATGGTGATGCAGTCATCGACCGGACAGACCAGGCTACAGAGGTTACAGCCAACGCACTTATGTTCCAGGATCTCGACCGCCGAGCGCCCGCGCTGATCGGGCTTCACCGCAATCGCCTGGTGAGCGCCGTCGTAACAGGCCGCATAACAGACGCCGCAGCCGATGCACTTGTCCTGCTTGATGTCGGCGATCACGCGGTAGTTCAGGTCGAGCTGCTCCCAGCGCTGATAGGTGGGAACACTTCGCCCGACCAGGTCGTTCACGCTGCGCAGCCCTTTGCGGTCGAGGTACGACGACAACCCGTCGATCATGTCGAGCACGATGCGGAAGCCGTGGTGCATGACGGCAGTACAGACCTGCACCGTTGATGCTCCAAGCAAAATGAACTCGGCGGCATCTTGCCAGCTTGAGACCCCACCGATGCCCGAGATCGGCAGTTTTACCGACTGAGCCACCGAGGCCACCATCGCCAGCGCAATCGGCTTCACCGCTGGACCGCAGTACCCACCATGGGCCGAGGCACCATGCACCGCCGGCCTAGGCGTCATCGACTCCAGATCAATTCCGGTCACCGAGTTGATGGTGTTGATGAGCGAAATTGCATCCGCCCCACCCTGCTCCGCCGCCCGCGCCGGAAACGTCACATCGGTCACGTTCGGTGTCAGCTTGACGATCACCGGCGTCTTGGCGACCTCTTTGACCCACTGCACGATCTGACAGGTGTAATCGGGAACCTGACCGACAGCGGCCCCCATCCCGCGCTCGCTCATTCCGTGCGGACAGCCGAAGTTTAGCTCCAGCCCATCCGCACCCGCGTCTTCAGCGCGCCGCACGATCTCATGCCAGGCATCGCGCTTCGACTCGACCATCAGTGACACGATCAATGCGTGCTTGGGATAGCGCTTTTTGACCTCCGCGATTTCCCGAAAGTTCACATCGAGCGGACGGTCGGTGATGAGCTCAATGTTGTTTAGCCCCATCATCCGTCGGCCGGCATAGTCCACGGACGAATAGCGGGACGACACGTTGACGATGGGTTGCCCCAGCGTCTTCCACACTGCGCCGCCCCAACCTGCGTCGAAGGCTCGCATAATTTGATCGCCAGTATTGGTTGGTGGAGCCGACGCCAGCCAGAACGGGTTCGGCGACTTGATTCCACAAAACTCGACGGACAGATCGGCCATCGTGAAAACCTCCAGCGCCTAACGCGCCCCTCCGAGCTTCGATAGAATTTCGTCGGCGATCGTGTGGGCCGCTCGCTGGCCTTCCGCGACGGCATTGACGACCTCTTGGCCACCAGAGACACAGTCGCCACCCGCGAAGTAGCGCGGATTCGAGGTCCGCCCCGCCTCATCCGCGACGATCTTGCCGCCATCGGTTCGAACGGGTAGTTCGGCAGCGAGTTTTGCGCCCTTTTGCCCAGTGGCTCGCACCACCAGATCCGCAGGCAGCGTCTCCAGTTTCTCTCCTCCATCGGGCAGCTTGCGACCAAACTCCAGCCCCGCCACCCGGCTCGTCCGGGCCGACAATCCCCTGGAAGGACCGAGGACACGGTGCGGCACAGCGTGCAGGAGCAACTCGACCCCGGCCTCTTTGGCCAGCTCAATCTCATGCGCATAGGCCGACATCTGCTCGCGGCCCCGACGATACAGCAGCCAGACCTTCCCGGCTCCGGCGCGACTCGCTTGGGTCACCACGTCGATCGCGGTATTGCCGCCACCAATCACCGCCACCCGGGCCCCACGCAGTGCCTCGAAGACCTCACGATCGCCCTGCTTGAGAGCGGCAATCAAGTCGAGGCCATCCCACACGCCAGCCAGATCCTCCCCGCCCATCTGGATGCCCGGAATCGCCCCCATACCGACGCCAATGAACACGGCGTCATGACGGCTCTCTAGCTCACCAAGGGTGAGGTCTTTCCCAATGGTGACGCCACAACGGATGGTGACGCCTGCCTTCACCAGCCACTCAATCTCGGCCAGCGCGGTCTCAGGGGTGAGCTTGTACTGCGCCACTCCATAGGTGTTGAGCCCGCCGGGACGCTCCGCCGCTTCGTAGATCACCGATTGGTATCCGAGCTTGAGTAGCTCTGCCGCGCAAGCGAGCCCTGCGGGACCAGCCCCAACAATGCCCACGGAGCCCGGCTTTTGCGGACCCGGTATCAACATGGGCTGACCCGCCGCCATCGCGTAGTCGGTCGAATAGCGCTGGAGCGGCCCGATCTGAATCGGCTTGTGCTGGTCGGTGAGGACACAGGCACCTTCGCAGAGAACCTCGGTCGGACAGACCCGTGCACAACTTGCGCCCAAGATGTTCGCGTTCAGGATCGTCCGTGCGGCACCACCGGGATTTGCCGTCGATATCTGACGGATAAACAAGGGTACGTCGATATGCGTCGGACAAGCCCGCATGCACGGAGCGTCATGACAAAACAGACAGCGATTGGCCTCGGCGAGCGCTTCGTCCTTTGACAGCGCGGGGCGAAGCTCGCGAGCAAGCGCCTTTTTGTGGAAACTCTCGGCCATCATGTCGGGGAAACTAGCACAGCCGCATACCCGTCAATCCCCAAAATTGCGCGACCCACGGGGGGTCCAGACCCTCCCGCAAGGGCACAGAACCGCTCTGCTGGTTGTAGGCCACGCCGCGATTGACTACGAATGACCATATATGTCATGTAGTTTGTGCTTCAGTCGGTCGTTTCGCGTAGGAGCCTACATGACACTCGCCGCCCAGTCTGAGCCCACTGACCTTTCGTTCGCGCTCGCCCCTCTTCAGCAGGTGGCAGCTTCGCTACGTAGGGCCCGAGCTGGATGGCTTCCCACGCGGGATGAGCGAGCACACCTGTTTGCGATGCTTCCGAGTCTGGGACCGGCAGTGTTTCCGCAGCTCCTGCGATCGCTTGGCTCAGATCGCGATGAAGAAGCCCACTGGGCAGGCCAACTTCTGCGGCAAGCCAGCGTCCCCGAAGTCGCCGTGCGGCTACGCAAGCTACTCACCTCCCCGCAGCATCCTGACTCGGTGAAGGCCCGCGCCCTGGCGATCTTGGCGGATCTCGGGCTGTCACCACCTCAGGACGTCGTACTGGGCGACCCCGAAGGCTTCATCGCTCGCTCGGTTTCAGAGCTGCTCCAAACCATTCAGTCGGCCGACGACCTGGTGCGGACTACCAACGACCTGCTCACCGCAGTGCCCACCGAGGAGCTTCTGCCAGTGCTACGTGAGGTGGTCTGTCACGGTGGCGAGATGGGTGCGGCGCTGCTGGAGGCGGTACTTCTCGACTCGCGGACCCCGCATGAGATTGCGGCAGAGCTGTGCGGCCTCTGCCGACCAACCCGCGAAGTCACGCCCCGCCCAGTACACCGAGCCACTGCGGTGCCCGCGCTCACCGCAACCCGGCAGGCTCGCACCGTACCGCCCGTCCATCGCCATCCATCCCGTCGCGCACTGCTGGACGCGTTACCAATCTACCGCCAAGTCAAACCGCGAGTCGTCCGCCCATAGCCCAGTTGTCGTACGCTAGTTCCTTCCTGCTATCACATCTCGATCCTGCGGAGCGTTTGTGAATCGCGCACTCATCCCGATCTTTTTGATCGTCCTTGTCGACGTGTTTGGCCTGACGCTGGTTCTGCCGTTGCAGGCCATCTATGCCGAAAAACTCGGGGCTTCGCCGCTGCAAGCGACACTGCTGGTGTCGGTGTTCGCGGTTTGTCAGCTCATCGCCAGCCCACTCCTCGGGAGCTGGTCGGATCGCATCGGTCGCAAGTCGGTGTTGCTGTTTAGTCAGGTCGGGGCGGTGTTTGGCTATCTGGCGATGGCGTCGGCGACCTCGATTTGGATGATCTACGTCGCTCGTGTGATCCAGGGCACCACGGCGGGAAATCTGTCGATCGCCCAGGCCTACATCGCCGATCACTCGGAAGCCAAGGATCGCGCCAAGTCGTTCGCGATCATCGGCGTTGCCTTCGGGCTCGGGTTCTTCATCGGCCCAGCGGTAACGGGCATACTGGTCCGCTACGGTCTGGCCGCCCCCATCTTCGTCGCGGCCGGGATGTCGGTGCTTTCGCTCATCTGTACGCTGGTGCTGCTTCCCGGAGGCGTCAACGTGCGGGCGACACCGACGGATGCAGTGTTGCCCGGGGGCAAGCGTCTGTCGATCCTGGAGTGGCGAGCGTACCTGGCGTACTTCGAGCGCCCGGTGCTGCTCGCGATGCTGCTCCAGTTTCTGTTTTATTCGATGTGTTTTGCGGTGTTTACGTCGGGGTTCTCGCTCTATGCGGAGCGTCGCTACACCTACGACGGGCACCCGTTTTCGCCCCGCGAGATCGGCTACATGTTCGCCTACAGCGGCTTTTTGGGGCTGATCTTGCAGGGCGGATTGATCGGTCGACTGGTCAAGCGATTCGGAGAACGCGGGCTGGTCGTCTCGGGTTTTGTATCTCTGGCGGTCGGTTTCGCCATCATCGCAGGCACCAACACCATCTCTGGGCTGGCGGTGTCGGCGACCATCTCGGCCTTCGGCAACGCGGTGCTTCGGCCAACACTGAGCAGCCTGATCTCGCAGAGCGCCGCCAGGCACGAACAAGGCACCGTGATTGGCCTGACGCAGTCTCTCCAGTCGGTGGCACAGATCGTGGCACCGTTTTTGGCGGGCCTGCTACTGGAACGAAACCTGCTGTGGCAATGGGGAGCGATGGCATCGCTGGCGGCACTCGTTGGTCTGCTGATTGCGCCGTATGGCTCGCAGAGGGCAGCCTCTGCGGCACACGAGCTAGCGTCTGACGACAAGCCGAGCCCACGATAAAGCGGGCCGGTCTTTGGTAGCAGCCAATTGTCAGGCGGGCATGTGGCGGACGTACTCGAACTCGAACGCCTGACCATTGATGCCGCGTGACGGCGGAGCAATCCAGCCCGCGATCTTTCCAGGCTCGGTCACTGGACGCTGGATCTGCTGGAGATAGGCACGATCCGATTCGGTCGGCAGCCATTTGCTGCGATGAGCCATAAATTCGCCGGCGGTGATCGCATTGCCACTGGGATCAAAGTGGTTCCCAGAGTTCATCCCATAGATGCCGATCTGTCGGTGAAACCGGCGGCTCGGCAGGCTCAGCTTGAACGCATCGCCACGGGCACCAAGCTGTTTTTCGATCGTGCGGTTCCACTTGTCGACGGCGCGCTGGCAATCCACCACATAGCCGTCGCGCAGAATCTCGTTCATCGCGTTCCGAAGCGGCACCTGGGTCATCACGATCTTGCCGCCCTCACTCGGGACCGGCATCTCGTAGAACTGGTTGAGTCCGGTGTGCTCACTGTAGCCGTCTTCTTTGTAACGACCCTTGAGACCGGCGGCGAAGAACTCGGCGGCATTCGACGAGATCTCTCCACCGAACAGATCCTCGGACAGCGAGAACCACAGGTTCAGGTGCCGCTGCACCATATCTAGCGGAATCCCGCCCGCTTTGATGATCGCCTGCGGATCGTCGGACCCGGTCTCTTTCATCAGCTCACAGGCGCGCTGCACCACCCGATCGACACCGGTTTCGCCGACGAACATGTGGTGAGCTTCCTCGGTCAGCATGAACTTACAGGTGCGCGACAGCGGATCGAATCCCGACTCACTGAGCGCGCATAGCTGAAACTTGCCATCGCGGTCGGTGAACATCGTGAACATGTAGAAGTCGAGCCACGACTTCACCGGCTCGTTGAACGCGCCCAGGATTCGCGGCTTGTCGCGGTCCCCAGAACGACGCTCGAGCATCGCCTCGGCTTCCTCGCGACCGTCTTTGCCAAAGTACGAGTGCAGCAGGTACACCATGGCCCACAGGTGCCGGCCTTCCTCGACGTTGACCTGAAACAGGTTGCGCAAGTCGTACAACGACGGTGCGGTGTGACCGAGCATGCGCTGCTGCTCGACGGATGCTGGCTCGGTGTCGCCTTGAGTGACGATGATGCGACGGAGGGTGTTGCGGTACTCGCCGGGCACTTCCTGCCACGCTGGCTGACCATAGTGATCGCCAAAGCCAATCGTGCGTCCCGCAATCGCCGGCTCCAGGAAGATGCCCCAGCGATACTCGGGCATGCGGACGTAGTCGAAGTGCGCCCAGCCATCGGACTCAACGCTGACTGCGGTACGGAGATAGACGTCGCTCTCTTGAAACTGGTCCGGGCCCATCTCCTTCCACCACGAGATGTAGTTCGGGAGCCACTGTTCGAGTGCCCGCTGGAGCCGCTTGTCTGCCGAGAGGTTGACGTTGTTCGGGATCTTTTCGAAGAGTTCTACGCTCATTGGCGCTGACCTTTCGTCTGTCGCTGTCCGCGATGCTGAGTATTGAGATTCCGTGGACGAAATCTATGCAGCGGTCTTATCACGACTGCGGGACGCGAGCCAGCCCAGCAAAGCGAGTTCTGCGACGAGATGAGTGTACCGTTTGGGTACACTTGGGACGACTGTAGGATCGGGCTAGGTACGACGCCAATCGAAGCTCGGTCGCTCGGGACGCCCGTAGCTGGTGAGTGCGCCGAGTGGGCCCGTCGCGTTTTCGCGGATGAAGATCCAGTTTTGCCAGGCCGACAGTCGGCCAAAAATCTTGCCTTCGCTCAAGTCCGGCCCGGGGAAACGGAGGTTCTGCTCCATACCCGTGAGCGCATCGGGCGATAGGCTGACACGCTCCTCGACCGCCAACCGCAGCGTATCGGCAAAATCGAGGTCGTCGGCGAGCACCGTGCAAAGCCCCAGTTCGTCGGCCTCCGTCGCTGAAATGGGCCCCTTTTCACCACGAGCCAGGATTTCGTTCACTCGTGCGGGCCGATCGTGCGATCGCAAGCCCAGCCGGGTTTGACCGTTGGAGGCCAACAGCGAGCCCGCGTTAAGGATGTCGGTGGCTAGCTTGACCTCTGGGCTGTCGAGCACGTAGCTGCGATCTGCGGCCAGCAACAGCTCCAGCAGGGAACCCGCAAAGCAGCTCTCCGATTCAACGACCGCGAAAAACGACTTCGAGGTCATATCGAGCCGTCGCAGCACCCGTGCCATATTGAGCAGCACTTCGCGCCCCAACCAATAGCCTCGCTGCGCATAGAGCGCGGTATCGGCCGCCAGCACCGCAGACTGCACGCCACGGGTGCTCAACATCACCAATCCGATCGTCGATTCATGGAAACGCAGACGGAGCAGCGCATCATCCAGTTCGCGGAACGCTCGCAGCGCCCACAGCTCGCCTCGACTCGCTAGTCGGTGAAGTTCCTCAGCCGAGGAAACTGCCTGCCCCTCGCCCGGCCCACGCATCGTCAGGTGCGCGGTGCGATGGACTCGGTCGATCTGCAAAGAAACAAACCGATAGGCAATGTGATCGCCGTCAATCGTTGGTGCGAGTGACTCCAGCGTGATTCCCATCTGCGGCCCCGACGTGCTCTCGACCTTGGCCTCAGCGGCGAGCTTGTGAGCACGATCCGTCACCACCTGCGCAAAGCGACTACGTGGGGCGATCTGATCGACCAGCCGCCACTCGATGGCACGCTTGCCCCGGATGCCCTCGGCCAGCGTTGAAAAGACGTCGGCTCGATCACGACGGACTTTGCGTTTGTCAACAAGACGGGTCAGACCGCCAGTGCCCGGTAACACTCCGAGTAGTGGCACCTCGGGCAGCGCAACCGTGCTGGAGCCATCGTCGATGAGGATGATCTCATCGCAGGCCATCGCCAGTTCGTAACCACCGCCCGCGCAAGGCCCCGATACCGCAGCCAGGTACTTTTGGCCGCTGTTGCGACAGGCATCCTCGATCGAGTTCCGCGTCTCGTTGGTGTACTTGCAGAAGTTGACCTTAAAACCGTGCGTCGACTGCGCCAGCATGTGGATATTGGCACCAGCGCAGAAGATGCGGTCACGACCCGATCCAACCACCACCGTACGCACCTCGGGATGGCCGAAGCGTAGACGCTGCACAGCGTCGCACAGCTCAATATCAACGCCCAGGTCGTAAGAATTGAGCTTGAGTACGTAGCCAGGGACGAGCGGCTCGTCTTCACGCACGACCATCAGCAAGCGTGCGACATCACCATCTAGCTCAATTCGCCAGTGGCGATACTGGGCCGGTGCAGTCTCAAACGACGACGGCACCCGATGCATAGATTCAGTCTTTCCAGCGATCTCCATGCGCTGCGGTGTACCGCAATTTGGCCCTCGCAGGCAACCGCTGGGGCGCAACCCTCCGCTAGCGCTTCTTGCCCTTCGGCTTGGGCTTCTTGCCCTTCGACACCTTCCCGGTCGGCTTCTCGGCGTCAAGATGAAGCGGGATGTGGATCACTGGACCCTTACCTGCTCGGCTTTTCGCTTCTGCCACATCGATCGAGTGGCTATGAAAGCCGGTCGCGCTGGCTTCGCACTTGGTGTCCAGTGGCAGCAGCAGCTCACATGACTTTCCGGCATCGAGAATGCAGTTCTTCTTCGAGCCACACAGCAACGTGACCTTGCCGGATGACTTGTTCTCGAAGCTGACCTTGAGATCGCCAGTCGGAACCGGGTCACTGACCTGCGGCGTCACCACCTTGACGAGCCCTAAGTCGGCCGCTTGCGTCTGCGTGGTTCGACCGCCTGAACCCAGCTTGACGACCAACACCGCCACCAAAAGCACCACCATCGCACCGGCTAGACCAAGCAGCACCAGCGGCAAGCGATTCTTCTTCGGCAGTACGATCGGAGAGACCTGTTCCGTCGCAACGCGAGCCCTCTGTTCTGCTTCGGTCGGTTGGGCCTTGGCCTTGGCCTTCGCTATCTCATCCTTCGTCGGAATGGCGGCTTGCAGCGTCGGCGCAAACATGTCTCCGGAGGTCAGCGGCGACAACTCCACTGGATGCGCAGCGGAAGGCGGAGTGCTTGGCACCGTCTGGAGTGTCGAGGAAGGCCGAGCCAACGCCTGATCAGGCGGCAGCGTCCCGCTATCGATGAGTTCCTGGAGCACATTGGCTAGCTCATCCATGCTGGCGTAGCGGTTCTCCTTCTGCTGCGCCATCGCTTTGAGCACGATTTTCTCGAGCGACTCTGGAATGTTCAGCTCGGGCCGACGCTTGCGCGGCGGAATCGGCTTTTCGGTCAGGTGCTTCATCAGCGTGGACATCGGTCCATTGCCTCTGAACGGCACCTGCCCCGTCAGCATCTCGTACATGATGCAGCCGAGCGCGTATTGATCGACGCGAGCGTCAAACGCTTCGCCAGCCCCTTGCTCGGGAGAAAGATACTCCGGTGTGCCCAGCACCGTTCCCGTCGCAGTAGCCCTCAGATTGGGAAGATTTGCACCACCGCCCGAGAGCGACTCTCGGGTTCCAGCCATCACCTTAGCAATCCCAAAGTCGAGGATCTTGACGAAGTCTTTGCGACCCCGCTCGAGGATAAAGATGTTTCCCGGCTTCAGGTCACGGTGGACGATGCCCTTGCTATGGACGGCGTGCAGACCGCGAGCAATCTGCTCCGCAATTCGGCACGACCGCAGCGGAGGCAGTGCCCCTTTGGCAATCACCCCCTCGAGCGACTGACCCTGGAGAAACTCCATCACCAGATAGGGGCGCCCATCATCGAGCACACCGAAGTCGGTGATATCAACGATGTTTTCATGTCCGATGTGGCAAGCGCTCTTGGCTTCTAGCAGGAAGCGCTGCTGCATCATCGGGTCTTGCGCCTCGCGCAGCAGCTTGATCGCAAGCGGCTTATCGAGCACGGTGTGCTTGGCACGGTAAACAACGCCCATGCCTCCCGATGACAAAAACGACTCGATCAGGTAGCGCCCACCCAGGGTTGCACCGACGAGAGGATCCGGTGGGAGTTCAGTGGCTCCGCCCTTGGGACAGACATGCTGCTCCTTATAGCCATACACTTGCTGACAGGTGACGCAGACCCGGGTAACGCCCGTCGTTGGCGCTTCGGTCATACGGCACGTCGCGGAGCTTGGGCGTGCCAAGCAATCCGTCCTGGGTACATGGAGAGGTCAGAGCGCATTACCGGTAGAAGAACCCAGCTTTATGACACGCCATTTTGGCACACCAGTCAAGATGGACGGGCGTCCACCTCTACTTGGTACGTCCTTGGGAGCTATCCACGTCGCGATAGCGCTTGCGAAGGTCTGCCAACCTCTTGAGAAGCTCGTAGTTTTCGGAGCGAAACTCGGCCAAGTAGCGCCGTTCGCGACGACGGGCCACTTGGGCCTGCTGAAGCTCGGCCAGACGCTCAGCGAGCTGTTTGGCCGACGTGAACGCGCTCACCAGCGTCGTCACTCGTTGACCTTCGAGCCGATCGATCCGCCCTGGTTTGCCGCGAGAAGGAGGCAAATACAGCATGACCAGCGTCTCTGGTGACTGCGCCTGCAGCGAGCGAATCACGGTCCGGCTTGGAAGATCCGGCAAGGTTTCCTTGATCAAAGCCAAATCAAAGGTCTTCTCGGACACACGATCCAGTGCTTCACCACCGCTCACTACCGTGCTCAGCGAAAACGAACTGGACACAAGAGGTGACAAGGACTGCGTCAGCCAGCCGTCATCTTCCACGAGCAGCACGCTCACGTAGTCGTCCGTTGGTGAGGCAGGCGATCCCGAGCCGCGACCGCCACTGTTGAGCTGAGCTTTCAGCTCGCCAATTTTGCGTCCGCTATCGGTCAGCCGGTACAGCAGATCTTCGGACAAGATGCTGTAGTCGCGAAGCATTTGACTACGATCGGCTCGCTGCTTGGCATCCCGCAGCACCGAGGTCACGCGTGGACCCAGGAGCCGCAGATCATCGGTTGCCCGACACACGATATCGATCGCCCCACGCCGTACGAGCTGAACCGCCGTCTCAAAGTTGGGCTCATCGAGAAGCGCAATCAGGTCCGAGCGGGGAGCCAATCGCCGCAGATCTGCCAGCAGAGCCAACACCTGCGACAATGGCAATGAGTCGACATCGATCAACACCACTGGGTAAGGTGTCTTGGCGACCCCCCCCCGTGCGGCGTCAGCGTCCGCCACCACGATGGAGTGGACCTCCGACTGCTGTAGTAGGTCTTGCAACTCGGCCTGTGTTTGCTGCCTCAGCGAGACAATCAGCGCCGAATCAGACACTGTCGACGACTGCTTTTCGTCTCCCGTCTTCCCCATGTTGGGCCCCCGGCACAGCGCCGCTAACAAGGCTGTGTTGCTCCATTATCAGCTCAATCCTTGGCTGCTTGGTATCTCAAAATCAGCAAGAACTGCGGGAACGTCAGCGGTGACTACCTGCGAATACAAACGGGAACCGGAATGTACGGAGTGGACCCACCGGCCTTGGAAATCGCCACTCTGTAAGCCGCTGTGACAAACATGTACCCAGTATCGGCAGGCCCAGTGAATCGCTTAGTACCGCCACACGCTGCGCGTAGCCGTCCTCGCTTAGCTCAAACAGCAACTCAACCCGACCTGTCGGTGGTTCACCGCTGAGTCCGCGAATGGCTCGTTCATAACAGGCCCGAACCTGCGCAGAATAAGTAGTCGCGACAAACTCGATGTTAGCCAGATCCTGTTGCCATGCGGCACGCTCGGCCCCACGCAACTGCCCGGCTGCATCCGAGGCGGTCGAAGCCACCGCAGCCGCACCACCAGGCTGCGGCAGTGCTGCCATTGGTGTTGGAGCGGCTTCGGCGGTCAGGGTTGCAGGTGTCGCAGGATTGCTCGCAACACCACCGGGACTTTGAGTTGCCCCGCCACTCTGCCCGACGCTTTGATTGGGTGCAGCGCTGGTCACCGCCGTGGGCGCTTGGCTCATCTTCCCGGAGGGCCGATTCGCCCGAAGCGGCTCGGTGCGCGGTGCCGTCATCGGAGAAGCCATCGGTGCCGGAGGGGGCGCTTGGCGATCCGGGAGTATCCACACCACAGCCATCGCCACCAATCCCGCCAACAACAGCCAGAGCAACCCAAACAATGCCGTACGCAGGTAGCCCACCGAGGCCTTGGTCCGGGCCGGACGATAAACGATCGGTACAGTGGGCTCGTCGGTGACTACCTGTGGTATGGGCCTCGTCAGCATGCGCTGCGGCGGAACCGATTGCGGCCTGCGAGGGGTGTCGTCTCGGCCCACACCCGTAGCGACCGCAGACCCCACAGCCGCAGCCGTCAACGCCGATAACACGTCCATGGGAAGGACCGTTCCCACCGGGGACGTCTGAACGCGCCGATCCGGAGACGACGCACGAACCTGATGCCCAAGGCTTGGCTGCTCGCTGTCTTGCGGCGGCGGAGCGCTGTCCTCGCTGACCGAGTCGCCTCCTCCCGTCTCCGATACCGCCGGTGCAAGCGGCTGCCCACACATGCCACAAAAGCGACTCCCCAAAGGAGCCTCTGTACGGCAGGTCGGACACACGGGCGGCACCATGTCGGGAAAATCTATCACATGGGTAGTGCCGTGATTCCCCGAAGTGGTCGAAGCATGCTGTGATATCATGCTCAAAGTTTCGTATTGGCCCGTGGCAGAACCTCTGAGCACGATGAACTGCCCTCTGTACTTCGTGGAGACCCCATGGTGAGCTTGCGACGCCCCAGTTCCAGACCCTTCGATTTTGGTCTCTCTGTTTACGCACGTATCCGGCAGCTACCGCGCGCCATATTGGTAGTGCTGGTCGGTCTGCTGACACTGGCGTGGCAACCGACCGCAGCGTTGGCACAGGACAAAAAGAGTGTCGCGGTGTTGGCCATTGAAGGAGCGCCGCCCAAGCTCCAGAAGGCCATCGAAAACGCGCTCAAGAAGGACTACACGATCGTTCCAGAGGCCAAGTGGAACGCGGCGGCGAAGAAACTCAACGTTACCGGACACGGCACCGAGGAAGTTGCGCTGATTGCCAATGAACTCAAGGTTGATGTCGTCATCACCGGTAAGGTCAAAACCGACAAAGACTCCGGAGCCTGGAAACTCAACATCGCGGCACGTCACGGAGCAACGGGCAAGCCGGTGGGCAAGCTCTCCTATGACCTCAAGAGTGAAAAGGTCGACCCTGCTACGATCACGACGGTCGAAGGCGAGATCGGCCCGGCAGTTGTTCAAGCCATCGCCGGCCCGCCCGAAGACAAGCCCGCAGTAGCCCAGGTCGAACCACCCCCTTCGACCCCCGCGACCACGCTCGGCAAGGAAGAGGATCCGATCGCCAAGCTGGCCCGTGCGGAAGCCGAAAAGCGCCGTCGCGAGCAGGAACTGTCTCGGCCCATCTACTATCCGTACATTGATGCGGGCGCGGGCGCGATCATCGGTGGCCGCAGCTTCAGCTACACCGAAGATGCCGACCCAGCTTCTCCGCTCAAGTGCTACGACCTCGACAAGCGCGTTCCCGATCCCAAGGATCCAGGCGGACGCGGCTATGTGTCGCGTTACCTCCCTTACAAGCGTGGCACCACGCCGGCTTGCCCAGGCTTTGCAACCTCTGTCGCTGCTGGTGTCCGCGTCGACGTAACCGCCTATCCCCTTGCCTTCCTTCGAGTGGGCCCGGTCAAGGGTCTCGGTCTCGGCGTCACGTTCGACTACATGTTCTGGCCGGACTCCAAGTACGGCTCGGGTGCTTCGCAAGTCCTCCTCAGCACGCGTGAGTGGCGACTCGAAGGCGGCCTCCGCTACCACTACAACATCCTCAATAAACGCAACATGCCGTCGGTTCTGTTCAACGCCCAGTACGGCGCGCACTTCTTCGCTGTGGCCAAAGAGCAGAAGCAGTTCGACTACCTCGATGAGAACTTTAATCCCAAGAAGGCAGACGGCATCAACGACCACGGCCTGCCCGACATCCTGTACCAGTACTTCACCATCGGCCTGGGCGCTCGCGTTCCGTATTTCGTGAGCGAGAAGCTCTACTTTGCCGGGCTTGTGAACTTCAACTTCCACGTACCACTCAGCTATGGCGAGATTACGTCACGCTTTGACTCGGCGAACACGGACACCGCGTCTGGCCCAGTCCCGGCAATCTATGGCAACGGTGGATTCGGCCCGGCCAGTGGCTGGGGTCTGCGCGCCAGCTTGACTGCGGTGGAAGCCATGCTGTGGAAGGGACTGACGGTGCGATTGACTGGCTACTACGAAATGTTCCAGTACGCCTTCGACCTCGGCAAGAACTTGTCGAGCCAGGATCCTGGCGATGTCGCAACGGGTCGGGATGCCCGTCACCTCGCCGCTGGTGCCAGCGACAACTTCTTCGGCGGCATCGTCCAAGTCGGCTACCAGTACTAGCGATCCTCTGCTCCACCAGGACACCGTTGCGGTACCCGCGACGGGCCTGAACCGCCAATACTCGCCCTACCCGCTCATCGATTCACGCTGCGCACTGCTCGATTCCTCTCCCTGAGGAACGAGCGCACGCTTCTGCTGATGGGAAGTCACGAACCCAGGAACGAACAAACAGACTGGCAGGAAAAAACGCTGGCGGGAAAGAACGGCACCCAGCGATGAGCTGGTGCATCACTCTATACAAAGCGGCGTTTAGGGCATATCACGACCGACATCGCCATCTGGGCTCACTGCACGCAGCTTAAGCAGACCTCGGACCTCGACTTGACGAATGCGCTCGCGGGTCAGGTTGAGGATGGCACCGACTTCTTCTAGTGTAATTCCGCCCCGATCCGCTACATCGAGCGCGCACGTTTCGCGCATCTCGGTGAGGTCTTTGTCCGGGAAGTTGAGCTTGATGCTGCCCGTCTCTGGATTGACATCGAGAAACAGGTGGTGTTTGCACGACACCCACGGGCACGGGCGCGGTCCGCTGCCACAATCCGCCCTAGTCTGCGGACGATCCGCCTCATCGATCACAGGAAGGAGCGCAGCCTCGCGAAGCTCTTCTTTGGTCAGTCGTCGCGGAGCAATCGTCTTGCTACGCGAGCGCTTGTGATGCTTACGAACCTTGCGGCTAACCTCAGGGGTCTCGCTGGCGTCGCTCTCAATGTGCTCGGACTGGGTAACGTCCGGTGGTTGGGTAGTGTCGTGCATACTGATCCTCTTTCGCATTCCGCCCGGTGGTTAGAACCACCTCATCTACAAAAGTTCGTCGCTGCCGCTGCCGGTCCCAAAGACCCGCTGCCTTGCCGCCCGCTCCAGCGGTGAGACCAGCTCACGCTCGAGCGCTTCAATTCGGTGAACTACTTCGCCACCGAGCTTGCGGATCGCCACGGCTTCTCGCGCCATAGCCCGTCGCCGCTCGGCTGAAAACTGGCCTCTCTCGAGTTCACGCGAGAGCCCATCGAGCAAACTGCCAAGTACCCGCTGCAAGCCATCGAGCTCATCGGCAAACCGCAGAAACGAGCGCTGAATGTCTTCGATGGTGTAGTGCGCCGCCAGCATCTGCCGGATGGTGTTAAGCCGCCGCACTGTCGTCGCCGGATACATTCCTAGCGACCCTTGGTGTTTGCCTTTCCGTCCGACACGGCGACTGCGCCCAAGCAGGCCCAGTTGCACGTACTTACGAAACGTCGCTTCCGAGACCACAATCCCGTGCTCACCAAACGCCGCAAGCACCTGCGATAGCGTCATCCCCTCGGGATGCTTCTGCTCAAGTTCGACCAACTCCGCTTCGAGCAGATGGCTGGGTGTGCGGCTCTTCTGCGCGGCTGGCCGACCTCGCAATGGGCGACGACCCACCGCAACTCGGGTGGCGGTCATCACCGCAGTGGTTGGCGTTAGCAGCTCTTCGCTCAGCACCGGTTCGATCCCTCTCTTGGTGTCACGGAGGCTCTTCTTCGCTACCGAGGATTTCGCGTCGCGTTTCTGGCTCATCCGTGCCGCCCCAATTGATAGTTTGAATGTATTCCATTCAATAGAATCGCGGCAAGCGAAAAATGCGAGCTCAACCAATTGGTTAGCCAACAATGTCGTCGCTTCGGTGGGTGGGAACGGTTGGTTGGCAGGTAGCGAGTCCCGCGCTCCCCCCAACGCGCCCGATCCAAGCAGCTCGGGGTGACAGCCACCCGCGAGTCCGTCGAGCGAACTGCGCCGCGAGATCCCTAGCGAAGAACGCCTGGCCTTCGGACCAAAACAAATGGCCGGACAGCTCAACGAGCGAATTTTTTGGAGAACTTGCGACAGCGTTGGCAGACGAGACAGCGACCACCAGAACCTGCTATCGTAGAGTCAGTCTCGACGGACTTTTCTGCACAGGTCGCCTGACATTCCGGAGGCATACAGGCCGCAAGATGACGGACACCGCCGCTCACAGCTCGCCTCGGCCTTTCGAGCCACCGCTCACAACGCAGGGCAAGTACTGCCCAAGCTGTCACAGCGTCTACGTAACCCCCGAAGCAGAGGCCAATTTTTGCGCCAAAGACGGGGCCCAGCTACTCATCGACCAGCGCATCTTCGGCGGGAAGTATGTCCTGGGCGAGCCACTCGGCTACGGTCATATGAGCGAGGTCTATATCGCCACCCAGGCTGGGATCGGACGGAAGGTCGCGCTCAAGCTGCTCCGTAGCGAACATGAAACCAGCCCCGAGATGCGCAAGCGCTTCGAACGCGAGGCACAGATTGCCAGCTCACTAGATCACCCCAATGCCGTCACGATCTTCGACAGCGGCCACACCAGCGATGGTCAAAGCTACATCGCCATGGAGTTGCTCAGCGGTGAAACGCTCGATCGAGTAATTCAGCGAGAGGCTCCGATGCCAATCACGAGAGCGCTCGAGCTCATCATCCCAGCCGTCCGCGCCCTCGCCGCCGCCCACAGCCGCAAGATCATCCACCGAGATGTGAAGCCGGAAAACATTTTCGTCGCCCACAAGCCGTTGTCGGTGGGGGCCGAGGAGGTTGTGAAGGTACTCGACTTTGGCATCGCCCGTGTCCTGGGACGAAAGACTCGAGTGACTTCGACGCAAACCGCGCTCGGTACGCCGCACTACATGGCCCCTGAAACGCTGCAGGGCGAAGAAGCGACGACGCAGTCGGATGTCTACGCAATTGGGGTGATCCTGACGGAGATGTTGACAGGCAAGCTGCCCTGGGGAGAGAGCAGCCGCTCCGATGTCTCGACAGCAATGGCACGACTGGTCTCGCCGCCGAACCGCTTGACGGAGCTGCTACCGGGTGCCCAGTTTCCGGAAGACTTACAGCCCGCACTGGATCAGTTTCTCTCGCAGACGCTCGACAACAGGCCAGTCGACTGCGCAGTGGCGCTCCAAATCTTGCTACAGCTTGGCCAAGCTGCGGGGGGAGTCGCCGCGCTCGCGCTAGCTGCTTCATCGATTTCCGTGCCACCGCTGTCATCCGGTAGACAGGCCGTGACGGCTCCATCGTCTCGCGAGACCGCTCCGGATCTCGATGCGGTCAGCGTCAGCCACGATCGCATGACGCGACCCATGCGCAGCGCAACTGCGGTGATGAACAGCCCCCGCGCTCAAGGCTCAATGAGCCACTCGCGGTGGCTCCCGGTCGCGCTGGTCGCTGGTCTCAGTATGGCTGGGCTTTGGTTGCTCAAGACGAGAATCCTAAGACCCCTCAAAGAGCCAGCCGTGGCGACTGCAACCCCGACCGCACCAGTGGAACCACCAGCCCTGTTCGTACCGGACAGCCCCCTGGTGAGCGAACCACAGCCATCCGGTGCCCTGGCCGCGCCGACCAAACCAGAAGAGCCTGCGCTGGTCAGGCCGAGCGACAAGAAAGAGCCGGACAACAAGCCCCGACGCCGTACCAAACGGACCAAGGAAAAGCCATCTGGCCTTCCTAACCTTTTGTACCCCCTCGATACAAAAGGCTACTGACGAGTGGGTGCACCTGGATTCGAACCAGGGACCTCAGCCTTATCAGGGCTGCGCTCTAACCAACTGAGCTATGCACCCAAAGCGCGTGTGAGGATTGGCTTACTAACACGCCGTTTTTGGCAGTGTAAAGAAAAATCCTCGGGCGCTTTGTTTTTTATCGCTGCGCTGACCCGAAAGACAGCGACGCTTACGCGCTCAGCGACGAGCTGACCTATGCCACTGTGTAGATGCGCCGCTCTTGGTTGTCGATCCCCGAAAAGCGTGGCGAGCACTCGGTCATCGTAAACGCTGCACCGCTTTCCGCTGCAGACGGAAACTCAGCCGGACGCTGATCGACGTTGACGTCGTTCCGGCGAAGCTCCTCGTAGACGGGGATGCTCAGGCGCTGACGATGAGCGAGCGTGTCATCGACCCCGGCACGGGCAATCTGCTCCGCAGCGGTCGGAAGGACGCGACCTGCAAAGAACTCCGCAGCGCAGCCCGATCCATAGCTAAACAGCCCGATCCGTTGCCCCGCCAGCTCCTCCGCTTGGTGATAGAGCAACGACAAGAGCGCCAAATACAGCGATCCTGTGTAAATGTTGCCAACCTGCGACGGCACCCGCAGCGAGGGCTCGACCTGCTCAGCAAAACTCTTGTCGGCGGCTTCGTCTGTGAGTCCATCGATCTGGCAGCGGCGCTGGTGGGCCTTGCGCGCCATCTTGCCGTACGGGACGTGGTAGCACGTGCGGACGAGTGGCTCCGGATTGGTGTTGAGACTCTGCCACTCGGCGTAAGCCCCAGCGAGTGCATCGAGATAACACTGGACTGAAAACTGTCCGTCGACGAGCGCATCCTTGCGATACAGCGGACGCCAGAAGTCGTGGACGTTTTGAGAAAAGCAACCGGTGATGCCGGGTTCCAGCTCGAGGAGACGAGGATCCTCACTGATCAGCATCGCGACAGCGCCGGCACCTTGGGTCGGCTCACCGGCGGTTCCCACAGAGTAGCGGGCGATATCGGTGCAAACGATCAACGCGCAGCGACCGCGAGCCGAGCCGGCTGCGAGCCAGTCGATGGCATTGAGCAGACCGGCCGTGCCACCGAAGCAAGCATGCTTGGTCTCGAACACTCGACACGCACTGGGCAGCCCAAGCAAGCCATGCAGATAGGACGAGATCGGTTTCGAGTGATCAACCGCAGTCTCAGTCCCGACGATGCACAACCCAATTTCAGATGGTGAACGACCCGCTGCCATCAAACAACGTCGGGCCGCCTCGGTCGCCAAAGTGACCGGATCTTCGTCGGCATGAGCCACCGACATCTGAAGAACCCCGAGTCCCTGCGTGTACTTGGACGGCTGCACACCGCGAGCCGCCGCAAGATCCGCTAGGTCGACGTACGCACGCGGGACCGCAAAAGCGATGGCATCGATTCCGATCGGGCGTCGCCCGCCCACTTGCGCGGGTTGCGAGGAATTGTAGGTAGAAGCGGAGAAAGCTTGGTCTTTGGTCATGTCTCGCGGGTGCAGCAAGGCAGGTGCCAAGCGTGCGAACCCCGGTCCATTCGACCCTCCAAGCGGGGCGTCACTCGAGCGTGAAGCGACCGCCCTGGTCAGTGGTCCGACCGCAAATGGACAAACGTTTGCGATGTCGCACCGAAGGAGCGCCGCCGCACGAACTAGGCACCCCTATTCGTTTCCTAGTCTTTGAAGATAAGATTGACCTGGGGGCACAAAGCGTAGGATGCACGCGCTCGCACTTCACACGAAAGGAGACGTGACGATGTACCTACGAACTGTATTTTGTACCCTCATGCTTGCGCTGCCATTGGTCGGTTGTGGAGCAACGGCCGACCTAGAAGCGGTTCCCCAGGCCAAAGCTGGCTGCGAGGTAGCCACCGCTGAACTGCTAAAAGGCGGTGATGCAATGTTGCCTGGACGAAACTGCATGTCTTGCCACGTTGCTGGCCAGCAGGCAGCGGGAGAAGCTCTCGGCACTGGCGGCACGGTCTTTGGAGCACGCAACAGCAAGACTTGCAACACCGGCGGCGTAGACGGCGTCACGGTGGAGTTACTGGATGCCGCCGGAAAAGTCGTGGCCACCACCACGACCAACTCGGTCGGCAACTTCCATTTCTCGCCGAATGCCACGAACTTTAAGAACGTGTCAGCGCGAGTTACCAAGGGGGCGATGAGCCTTAAGATGAACACGCCGGTCGACGTCTCGGTCGGCTGCGCGACTTGCCATTCGCCCACTGGTTTAGCGGGGGACCGCATCTACATCCAATGATGACTGAAAGGAGTAGTCACTATGAGTTCGCATCGTGGTAGGAAGCCGCTCGGTCGGCTGTTGGCGTTGGGCTTTTTCGTGTCTCTGTTGGGGGTTGGAGCTTGCGGAAACAACGACGGACTAACTGTCACCGCTGAGGCCCAAGCCAGTTGTGTGGGTGAAGACCCCACCGATGCCATGAAAATGGCTGGTGCCACGATGTTGCCAGGACGCGTGTGCGGTGCTTGTCACCGAACCGGCGGCCAGGCTCAGAACTCACCGTGGACTGTCTCGGGAACGGTCTTCTCTGCGAAGAACTCGGCCTGTAACTCGGGTGAAGGTCTCCCGAGTATCTTCGTCGAGATCCTATACGGTCAGGATGATCCGATGGGTGCTTATCGCGCCGGTGCCGTCCAGCCGAATGGCCGTCTCAAGACCAACTCCGTTGGTAACTTTTCTACCGCCCAGAAGTTCGTCGCACCGATCCGCGCTCGCATCTGCGAAACAACCGGAGCGGACTGCAGCAGCGCCACACGCGTACAAACGATGACGCTCAAGGTTGGTGCCGATCCGGTCACAGGGGCAACTCAGCGCGTCGACTGCAACCTGTGTCACTACGCCAACGGGCAAGCCCTCACCAGAATTTACCTTCCGTAAGCGTCATCGGACGACCGGCTCTGGGCCGTCCACACTCCACCTCTCTCCTCCATGCAGCCTCCAGTGGTCCGCTATCGATGGCGATTGGGCCGATTGCCAGCGCTCGCCGACGGAGCAAACGCTGTAAATGCAGATGCCGTATGTGATAAGCTACGGCGTTGTGCCGCAGCTCTACTCTCAGGCTCGCGAAGTACTGCTGAAGCTCGTTTACTATGGGCCCGCCGGAGCCGGAAAGACTACGGCACTCACCCAGCTCCACAAGCTGCTTCGGCCCGATGTCCGAGGACAGATTGTTTCGGTGAACACGGGCGCGGATCGAACGCTGTTTTTCGACTTCTACCCGCCACCACCACCGCTCTTGGGCGCACCGGTTCACGCACAGGTCTTCGCAGGCTCGGGGAGTGTCCAAAACGAATCGACACGACGAGCACTGTTGGCTGGCTGCGACGGGGTGCTGTTTGTGTGGGACAGCCGTCGCGGTCGTGAGGCGGACAATGCGGCAGCGATCGAGGAGCTACGGACGTGTCTACTCGACCTCGGGATTCGCATCCAGGATGTGCCAGTGGTGGTGGCTTGGAACAAACGTGACCTGCCCGACGCCGTCGCACTGTCCGATCTGGAGCCGTCGCTGGGGATCAAGCGCTCACAGTCGGTACCGATGATTGCCACGACGGGCCAAGGCGTGTTTGATGCATTCCGGCTCCTGGCGACGGAAGCGCTAGAAAGTGTGCTGCGCAAGCGGCCCGAGCTGGGACAAAGCGCCTCGGTTCCGACGAGTGACGTGTCCTTTGGCAACGACATGGTGACGGCACGACGGATGCTGGCAGCCCAAGAGGCCCAGATCGCGCTCAAAAGCCTCGTCGGTCGATACACACTCGATCAGCCTCTGCGCATTGACGAATCGGTGCTGGTCCGTGATCAAGCAGCTCGGTCCCAAGAGGTCATGCCGATCAGTGGCCTATCTGCCCCGCCACTGCCTGTGCTGGAACAGTCGAACGACGCGATCACGGCAATCCGCAGCGAGCTTTCGGGAAGCCCAGGGCTCGACGATGCACTGCGGCCTCGGGCGAGTCGCCCACCACGGCCAAGCGTTGGTAGCGTCGAACCCACCGCCCCACCGCCAGGCGCACGTCCAGCGGGGACGCCCGCTCTCGACAAGACCATGCCGGGAGCACGACTGGCGCAGCGCAGCAAACCGCCACTGGCGACACAACCACCGCGAATGGAGTCGAGCACCCGCGACCAAGGGATCAGTCAGCTCCTGACGCCAGGACCACTGCGAGCGCAGGTTCAAGAAGTGGAACGGCTGATTCAAGCGACTCAGTTTGTACAGGCGGTTCGTCGGGCGATGAGCATCTTCTATTCGCTCCAGGTGAGTGACACTGCCCGAGATCCCGATGAGGGTCCGGCCTGGCGCGCTCTTGCCCTTGGGCTGCCCGCCGATCGCTACCTTCGATTTCGGCAGGCTGGACAGAGCGCCGAAGGCAGCCGTTCGACCGTTGAAGACGCACTGTTCGCGCTGTTCTTTCTGGTCGATGCCGCGATGCGCAAAGAGTCGCTCGCTCCCCGCAGCGCCTAAGCGTTCTTCGGAAAGACCGCGCAGCTTCCCCAGGTTCTGCCAGCCCGCAAGCTGTGCTAAGAGGAGGCGGTGCTGAGTCGAGGATCGTTGCGGTGAGTCGTGGGATCGAGGTGTTCGAGGAGCTTGTCCGTGCAGACGCTGCTGCCGAGGCCGTCGTCCTATGCACGGTGGTTCGCACCGCTGGAAGCACGCCTCGCAAGCATGCCACTCGGATGGTGGTGCGAACGAACGGAAGCCTGGTCGGTACCATCGGAGGCGGTCGGGTCGAAAGACAGATCGTCGAGCGTGCGTTGTCCCTACTAGCCAAAGGCCCGTCGGCACCAAGCGAGCGGGTCCGCTATCACCTCACCCATGAACTGGCCATGTGCTGCGGTGGTGAGATGGAGATCCTGATGGAGCCCATTTTTCCGGATCCGGTCGTGATCGTCTGCGGTGGCGGACACGTCGGCAAAGCGCTGGTGGCACTGCTGCCGGCCCTCGATTTTACGCCCATCCTCGTCGAAGACCTGCCCGAGCTGGGCAGCCCCGAGCGCTTTCCGCAGGCCCAGCGAATCATCGACAGCTTCGATGTCCGCGATTGGGTGGGGATACGTCTTGATGAAAGCACCTATGTGGTGGTGGTCACGCGAGAGCACTCGACCGATCAAGCGATCCTCGAACAGCTCCTGCCGAAAAGCCTGGCCTACGTCGGGATGATCGGCTCGCAACGCAAAGTGATGACGTTTCGCCAGCGGCTCCAAAACAAGGGGTTCTCAGACGAACAGCTTGCCCGGCTACATGCCCCGATTGGGCTGCCAATTGGGGCCGAGACACCGGCAGAAATTGCGCTCGCGATCGCTGCCGAGCTAACCGCTGTCCGTAGCAGCCGACGCGCCGCATGAGCCAGGCCCTGGTCCTGTGCGCCGGTGCGTCGACCCGAATGGGTGAGCCCAAGGCGCTGTGCCGGCTCGGTGATATGACCATCCTTGAGCGAATCCTGCGCACGCTGACCGTGGCGTCGATTGTAGCCCCGCGAATCATCGTCGCGGCACCGCACGGTGAGGCCATCCTCGCGTGGCTGCGAGAGCAGCACATCGATGGGCCGCAGATCGTCTGGAATCCCCATCCCGAGGATGGAATGCTGTCCTCGATCCAGTGCGGGCTGGCGACGCTCCCCCAGCACGCGTCTGGCACGCTGCTGTGGCCGGTGGACATTCCGCTGATCAGCGCATCCACGCTGACCGCGCTGTTGGACCGAGACCCGGAGCGACTGGTCCTTCCAACCTTTGGCGGTCGCGGCGGACATCCGGTCTGGCTCCCAGCAGCCCGCTTTGGCGACGTCCGCGAACTGCCGAGAACGTCGTCGCTGCGCATGCTTCGAGAGCGCCATCCGGCACTGCGCGTTGCCGTCCACGACCCAGAGGTTGTCCACGACCTGGACACGCCAGAAGCGCTGGCCCAAGCCGAGCTGCGGCTGCGGCGGTAGCAAAGGTGCCACCGGGCCGATACACTGAGAAGCGTCAGAACAATCGGCATGGAAAACCAATTGCAGAGCGACGAGTCGCCCGCCCCTACGTTTGCCGCCGCCGACCTCGCGCTGGTCGAACGCAAAATCGATCAAGTGCGAACGCGGCTCCGGCTCCAGGCAGCCCTGCGAGGGCTCATCCTGGGACTTTTGGCCGCAGCCAGCGTGATGCTGGTCGGACTTGTGCTCTTTCGATTGGGCCTGCTGCCGAAACGGTGGCTGATTGGGATCGCTTGGCTGTCGCCGATTGGGGTGCTGCTGACGATGCTGGGGATGGCGCTGCGGCAAATCGATCCGTTGTGGGTGGCAGCGCAGATTGACAAGAGCCACGCGCTCAACGATCGGCTGTCGTCGGCGCTCCAGTTTGCCTCGGGACAAGGTACGCTCGCCAAAACCGCAACGGCCGCAGGTCTGGCCGAGCTTGCGGTCCACGATGCAGCCCGGGTGGCCCAGGGAGTGATCGCAGCACAGGCCGCGCCGTGGCAAAAGCCGCCACTGCTACCACTGCTCTGCACCCTGCTGGTTTTCAACGGGCTCGCGTGGCTGGTCCGGATCGATCGGACCAAGCCGCTGGCGGTGAAGCAAACCGCCGGAAGCGCCGAGCAGGCAGCGGCCGCTCTCCACATCGATCCGGAGCTGGTCGGGCCGGAACGAGAGGATCTGCTGCAAAAGCTGGCCGAGGCCGAGCAGCGCGGCGACCACGAGACGGCGCAGCTCATCAAAGAGATGCTGGAGCTACTCAAGCAGGTAGAGCGCGGCGAGTTGACCCGTCAGCAAGCGTTCGACCGACTGAGCGAGATCGAGCAGAGGATCATGCAGGGCAGTGACGCGACGCTGGCCGAGCTGCAAAAGCGGATGCATCAGGCCGGAAGCGAACTCACCGAGTCGAAGCTGACTCGTGAGCTGGGCCAAGCGCTGGTCAAGGACGACCTCGACAAGGCCAAGGCCGAGCTAAAGGAACTGGCGGACAAAGCGCTGGCCAAGGCGCAAGCGTCCGACAAACAGCAGATGGCCGAGGCCTTCGAGCGAGCGGCCCGAGCGCTCAGCAGTCGCCCTGACGACAAGGCCAAGGTCGATTCCAGCGATCCCACGAAGCAAAAAGACGAGTGGCAGCCCAAGGGCAAGTCCGAAGAGCTGATCCAACAGCTCAATGAGCTACGCGAAGAACAGCGCAAGCTGCGCGAGCAGGTCGAGAAGAATCCGAGCGACGCTGACGCAAAGCGCAAGCTCGATGAGCTGCAAAAGCAAGAGCAGAAGCTAAGCGAGCAGCTCCAGCAAGAACGGGCGAAAGAACAGCAGCAAAAGGCCGAACTCAAGAAAGAGCAGGAGCAAAAGCGAGAAGAGCTACGTGAAGAAGAGCGACGGCTGAAGAAAAAGCTGGCCGAAAATCCGCAGGACGAAGAGACGGAACGGCGGCTCAAAAAAACGCAGCGGCAGCTCGAACAGCTTGAGCAGCAAATCAAGAGCGGCGGCTCGGGGGAACGGCAGCTCCAGAAACTGGGAGACGAAAAGCAGCCCGAATACCAAAGCGAAGCCCGCAAGCTGATGTCGGAGATGGAGCGCGAGCAGCAGAAGTTCGAGGACGAGATCCGCAAGCTGAAGGCGCAAAAAGAGCAGCTCGAACAGGACATTCGCCGCCTCAAAGAGCAGCTCAAGAAAAACCCGCAGGACCAGCAAGCCCAGGAAGAACTGCGACGGAAACAGCAGCAGCTTTCCGATGTAGAAAAGCAGCTCCGCGAAAAGCAGGAAGCGCAGAAGCAGATGGAACAGCTACAGCGCGACCTCCAGCAGGCCGCAGAGCGCATGCGGCAGTCGATGGAAAAGATGACGCCGGAGCAGCGGCAAGCCATGGAGGAGCTGTCTCGGGATATCTCGCGTTATCAGGATGAAGTTCGCAAGCTGGCCAAGCAAAAGCAGGGGCAGAAGCAGAACATCGTGACGCTCGACCAAATCAAGCAAGTTCTGCGACGACTTGGTCGAAGTGGACAAGGTCAAAGCCAAGGGCCCGGACAAAAGGACATGCAAGACTTCAAGCGCCGAGCCAACGGTCAGGGCGACGGCGATGGCCAGACGATGGTCCTTGGTGGCGGCG
>WBZP01000861.1_pt1 | contig 39683 bp, 34 predicted proteins | sample 5204301 | NCBI WGS metagenome assembly WBZP01 (sample SAMN12412401, study PRJNA552823) | activated sludge metagenome | isolation source: activated sludge from nitrification reactor of wastewater treatment plant... | place: USA: Pennsylvania | collected 2017
CAGCACGGTCATCCCGATCTTGCCGCCCAGGTTGGTGAACCAGGTGCCGGCGGTGTCCAACCACGGTTGCCGGTGCGCCACCATCCAGTCCTGGACCGGCTTGTCGAAGGCCGCGGCTCCGCTGCCGTCCTGGACCTGTTCGTAGGTCTCCTGGGCGCTCAACAGCCCCGCGGTCAGCCCGATGAGGGCCAGCACCACGGGCAGCGTGCCCAGGGTCCTGGCCACCGGTCGGCTCGCGTGCCCCGCAGCCAGCGTGCCGGGACGCACCCGCGCGACGCTCAGCGAGTGATGGTCGACCCCCACACAGCCTCCGCCCCGGTGTGACCGGCCCGGATGGTCCAGAAGACGGCTGCGGCGGCCGCGAGCATGACCAGCACCACTGCGACCGGGCCGACCTTGGCGTTGCGGCGGGTGACCGCGAGCAGGCCGGTGGCGGCGAGCAGTAGCACGGCCATGATCGGCACCACCTTGCCCCAGCTCTCGTGCGCGGAGATGTCCAGCCCGGTCAACCGGCGGGCCAGTGCCTCGCCGCTCTCCTTGGCGGTGAAGGCCATTCCCGCGACGCCGAGGTTGACGACGACCAGCGGCCAGGCCAGTCGCTGCCGCCACCGGGCGCGGACCGCGACCACGACGGTGACCAGGGCCATCAGCGGCAGCAGCACGACCACGCCGTGCACCACCAACGGATGCAGGGGCAAACCGAGGATGGAGTCGAACACGGCGGTCTCCTTCGCTGGCACGGATGTCCTGATCGTCTCCTGAGATGGTTGAGCGGTCAACCGGGACGATCGTCGGAGTCCGGATCGCCCGATCGGGCACGCAACAGTCTGCGCAGTGACTCCAGTCGCGCCCGACCAGCTGGCCCGGCGCCACCCGCGGCGACGAACTGATCTATCCCACAGTCTGGTTCGTCGTGGGAGCAGCCCCGAGGGCAGTCGTCGGTGCCCGCCTCGAGATCGGGGAAGTGCGCGATGATCCGGGCCAGGTCGACGTGAGCCAGGCCGAAGGAGCGCACTCCTGGGGTGTCGATCACCCACCCATCGCCGACCGTGGGGTCGGCATCGGCGCCCGGCTCGGGGCCGCCGGGGGGCAGTTTCAGAGCGACCGCCGACGACGAGGTATGCCGCCCGCGCCCCGTCACGTCGTTGACCAGACCGGTGCTGCGCCTCGACCCGGGCACCAGCGCGTTCACCAATGTCGACTTGCCGACCCCGGAGTGCCCGACGAACACGGTGACCCGGCCGGCGAGATGCTCACGGACCGCGTCGAGCCCGGCGAGGCTGCGGTCGGCGAGTCGGGAGGTCACCACCCACGGCACCTGGAGCGGAGCATAGTTGGCCAGGAACTCCTCGGGCGGCACGAGATCGGCCTTCGTGAGCACCAGCAAAGGCCGCAGCCGGGCGTCGTATGCCGCGACGAGACACCGGTCGATGAGCCGGGGTCGGGGGGGTGGGTCGGTGAGCGAGGTGACGACCGCGAGTTGGTCGGCATTGGCGACAATGACGCGCTCGACCGGATCGGTGTCGTCGGCACTGCGGCGCAACACGGTGCGGCGCGGCTCGATCCGCACGATCCGCGCGAGGGTGTCCGGCCGCCCGGAGGTGTCGCCGACGAGCGCGACGTCGTCGCCGACGACGACGCCGGTGCGGCCCAGCTCCCGGGCCCGCATCGCGGTGATCTGCCGCTCCGCCAGACCCGCCCCGCCGACCCCCGCGCGCAGCCGCACGGTGCACCGGCCACGGTCGACCGCGACGACGACCCCGACGAGGGCATCGGCGTGGGTCGGGCGGTCCTTGGTGCGCGGTCGGGAGCCGCGCCCGGGACGCACCCGCACGGACGACTCGTCGAGGTGACGCCAACTCACGAGGGCGTCGCCCCGGCCGACTCGGGAAGGGCGCGCCCGTGCAACAGGCTGGACCAGAGCTCGGTGAAACCGGGCAGGGTCTTGGCGGTCGTCGCGACGTCCTCGACGCGCACGCCGGGCACCCGTAGGCCGACGAGCGCACCGGCCGTGGCCATCCGATGGTCGTGATACGTGCGGAACCGTATGCCGCGCAAGCGCCCCGGGGCGATCCGCAGCCCGTCGTCGGTCTCGGTGACCGCAGCACCGAGGGCACCGAGTTCGGCGGCCAGGGCGGCGATCCGGTCGGTCTCGTGGCCGCGGATGTGCCCGACTCCCCGGATCCAACTCGGCGAGCCGGCGAGGGCGGCGAGGGCGGCGACCGTCGGGGTCAGCTCGCTCGCGTCGTGCAGGTCCACGTCGATGCCCTCGATGGTGCCGTCCGAGCTCACCGTGAGCCCGGAGCGGTCCAGCACGACGTCGGCGCCCATCGCGTCGAGAATGTCACGCATCGCGTCACCGGCCTGGGTCGTGTGCAACGGCCAGTCGGGCACCCGCACCGAACCACTCGCGGCCAGCGCGGCGGCCAGGAAAGGGCCGGCATTGGACAGGTCCGGCTCGATATGCACGTCGAGGCCGCTGATCTCGCCGGCTTCCACCCGCCACTGGTCGGGGGTGCCGTCGTCGACGGCCACGCCCGCGTCGCGCAACGTCTCGACGGTCATCGCGACGTGGGGCTGGCTCGGCAGCGGCTTGCCGTCGTGCCGCACCGTGACCCCCTCGTCGTAGCGGGCCCCGGCCAGCAACAACGCGGAGACGAACTGCGAACTCTCCGAAGCGTCGAGGGTGACCGACCCGCCGCGCACCCGGCCCCGGCCACGCACCGCGAACGGGAGCGCGGCCCGATCGTCGTCGGCGATGTCGACACCCAGGGCCGCGAGGGCGCCCAGCACCGGCCCCATCGGCCGACGGCGCGCCGCCGGGTCGCCGTCGAAGGTGACCGACCCGTCGGCGAGGGCCGCGACCGGCGGCAGGAAGCGCATCACCGTGCCGGCCAACCCGCAGTCGATCCGTCCCCCGCCGGCGATCGGCCCAGGGGTGACCTCCCAGTCGATGCTGCCGGGCTCGGCGGCGTCCTCGATGAGCGTGCCGAGCGCCCGCAGGCCCTGGGCCATGAGCAGGGTGTCGCGGGACCGCAACGGCACCCGCAGCCGGGAGGGCTCCCCGGCCAGCGCGGCGAGCACGAGGTAGCGGTTGGTCAGCGACTTGCTGCCGGGCAGGCGCACCACGGCGTCGAGCGGCCCGTCGGCCGTCGGTGCCGCCCAGTCATCATCCGGGCGACCGGTCGCGCTCGCGGGGGAGCCCGCCACGTCAGGAGCGGGCTTCGGTTGCCTGCGCGATGGCGGCGGCCCGGGCCTGCTTCTGACGGGCCCGCCAGGCCAGGCTCGGGTTGCCGGCGGTGTCGACGCTGGCCAGCAGCAGCCCCCCGAGCAGGCCGAGGTTCTTGAGGAACTGGATGCGGTCCTGGGCCCGCGAGGCGGGGTCGCCCTTCTCCCAGAACGAGTGCGCGGCCAGGGTGGTCGGCACCAGCGTGCCGGCGAGCACCGCCGACCCGACCCGGGGCAGCCGGCCGGTGGCCAGCATCGTGCCTCCGGCCAGCATCGCCACGCCGTTGGCCCGCACGAGCAGTTCCTTGTCGTCCGGCAGCCCGAGCATCGGGATCATCCGGTCCAGCAGCGGCGTCGCGGCCCGGGCCCGGCCTCCCGGGTGACGCAACGTGTCCAGCCCACTGACGACGAAGATCGCGGCGAGCATGGGGCGGGCGAGCTTGCGGATCATGCGGGTCCTCCGGTCGGTCGGGTCACCCCCCACGGTAGTTGGTGTGTCGGCGGGGTGGGGGCGGGCGCGGCATACCCTGGAGCGCATGTGCGGACGGTATGCCGCGGCCAAGGACCAGGCCGACCTCGTGCTCGAGTTCGACGTCGAGCTCGTCGCGACGGCCGAGCCCAGCCGCAGCATCCTCGTCAACCCGCAGGAGCCGCCGCCCGGCACCCCCGATCACAACATGGCGCCGACGAAGCAGGCCCCGGTCGTGCTGACCCGGGCCGCGCGGGACCAGCGCAACGAGCCGGACCGGCCGGCGGTCCGCCAATTGCGGCTGTTGACCTGGGGCTTGGTGCCCAGCTGGGCCAAGGACCCCAAAGTCGGGCTACGGATGATCAACGCACGAGCCGAATCGGTCCTGGGCAGCGGCGCTTTCGGCCGGGCCGCGCTGACCCGGCGCTGTCTCGTGCCGGCCGCCGGGTGGTACGAATGGCAGGTCTCACCGACCGCCACCGACGCCAAGGGCAAACCGCGCAAGCAGCCCTTCTTCGTGCACCGCGCCGACGGCGCCAGCTGCGCCTTCGCGGGGCTCTACGAGTTCTGGCGCGATCCGGCCGTCGCCGATGCCGACGACCCGATGGCCTGGCTCACCAGCTTCACGATCATCACGACCGCAGCCGAGCCGGGTCTGGATCGCATCCACGACCGGCAGCCGCTGGTCCTGGAGCCCCGCGACTGGGGCCAGTGGCTCGACCCGACCTGCACCGACGCCGCGCAGGTCGGGCCGCTGCTGGCCTTCGGCGACCCGGGGAGGTTCGCGGCATACCCGGTGACGACCGCGGTCAACGGCAACCGCAACAACGGCCCGCAGCTGCTGCACCCGGCCCCGGCGGACTCGTTGCGGGGCGTCGTCGACCCGATGACCGGCGAGATCGTCGGCAGCTGATGACCGGCACCGATCCCGTAACGACGGTCCTGGACCTGGACACCCCGGTCGGTCCGGGCCGCGCGCACGTATGCCGCCCGCCCGCCCCCCGCGGCTGGCTGGCCCTCGGGCACGGCGCCGGCCCGAGTATCAGCACCGTCGACCTCGTCGCCGCCCGCGACGCGGCCGTGGGGGAGGGCTTTACGGTCGTGCTCCTCGAGCAGCCCTGGCTGGTCGCCGGGCGACGGATCGCCACCCGCCCGGCCGTCCTCGACCAGGGCTGGCTGGCGATGGTCACGGCGGTGCGGGCAGAGTTGGCCGGGCCGCTCGTGGTCGCCGGGCGCAGCGCGGGCGCCCGGGTGGCCTGCCGCACCGCCACCGAGCTGTCGGCCGACCTGGTGCTGTGTCTGAGCTTCCCGTTGCACCCGCCGGGCAAGCCCGGGTCGCTGCGCGCCGACGAACTGCTGGAGCCCGTGTCGGGCGGTCTGCCGGTGCACGTCGTGCAGGGGGAGCGCGACCCGTTCGGCACGCCCGAGGAGATCCGCGCGCACGCGCCCGGACTGAGCGGCATCCACCCGGTGCCGGGCACGCACACGATCCCGGCGGCGGCGGCCGCCGCGGTCGCCAGGGCGGTGGCGTTGGCGGTCAGGCCGGCGCTGCGCGGCATACCGGGCAGGTGATCGGGCCGGCCGGCGGGCGGGCTGGCAGCGAGCCCCGGGAATGCCACAGCGCGCCCAGCGTGTTGGCACAGCAGTCCCATGCGCTACCGGTGTGCCTAGGAGTCGCTCGTGTTCGTCGCGTCGATCGAGTCGAACGGGTCGATCGTGCGTGGCAGCCATCCGGGGTCCGAGGGCGCACTACTGTGGGGGGCGATGAGCGAGCCCACCGCACCGCCGGACCCGGACCTCGAGGCTGACGGGTCGGCTGCCGCGCTGCCCGAGCCGTCCGTTCCCGACAGCCCCGCCGACCACACCGTCGATATCCCCGCCGACCACACCGTCGACGTGACCAACGAGACGCCCGAGGCGCGTCGGGCCCGGTTCGAGCGGGAGGCGCTGCCGCTGCTGGACCAGCTCTACTCCGCCGCGTTGCGCACCGCACGCAACCCGGCCGATGCCGAGGACCTCGTCCAGGAGACCTACGCCAAGGCGTATGCCGCGTTCCACCAGTACCGGCCCGGCACCAACCTCAAGGCGTGGATGTACCGGATCCTCACGAACACCTACATCAACTCCTACCGCAAACGGCAGCGGGAGCCACTGCAGTCCGACTCGGCGGAGATCGAGGACTATCAGCTGCACCGGGCCGACTCACACAGCTCCTCCGGTGGCCGCTCGGCCGAGGACGTCGCCCTGGAACACCTGCCCGACAGCGACGTGAAACGGGCGCTGCTGCAGATCCCCGAGGAATTCCGGCTGGCCGTCTATTTCGCCGATGTCGAAGGCTACGCGTACAAGGACATCGCCCAGATCATGGACACCCCGATCGGCACCGTCATGTCGCGGCTGCACCGCGGCCGACGACAGTTGCGTGCCCTGCTCACCGAGTATGCCGCGGAGCGCGGTTTCGTCGACAGCGCCGCCGGCGCATCGGTGGCGTCCGCTGGGTCGGCAGTGTCGTCGCACGGGGGTGAGCTGGAGTGACCGGCCACGACGAGTCGATCGCCGGGGTGCGCTCGGTGCTGGAGTGCTCCGAGGCGTTGCTGCGGGTGTTCGAATTCCTCGACGGCGAGATGGCCGAGGCCGATCACGCGGCGATCCGAGCCCACCTTGATGCCTGCGCCGAATGCCTCCGCCAGTACGACGTCGATCAGATGGTCAAGCTCGTGGTGAAGCGTTCCTGTCGCCCCGAACCGGCGCCGGTACACCTGCGCGCGACGATCGTGCAGCGGCTGACCGTCATCCGAGTGGAGACGGCGGACTGAACCCGCGGCGCCCCGGCACCCGCTGGTGCGGAGCGGCGGGCCGGAGGCGGCTCAGGCGTTGGGCTTGCGGCCGTGGTTGGCGGCGTGGCTCTTGCGGGCACGGCGCTTGCGGGAACGCTTGGACATGAGGGCCTCCTGGCTCGAAGTGGCATCCGCAGATGCTCTGGACGGTGCTCTGACATAGCGTCCGACGATGCCGCCGGTGTCGGTCGGCCGGCCCGCAACGAATGCCTGCCCTCGCCTAACCCGGGGAATTGTCGCACACTGGTGGTGATGTCCCGGTGGTCGTGGGGCATCGCGCACTCCCCCGAACTCTCCCCTGCGCCCCAAGGACTCTTCATGCGGACCGTCTCCCGGATCCTCGACGCCATGCTCACCCAAGCCGCCCCGCGGTGGCACGGCGCTGCCCTGGCTCCGGGCACGGCCGCAACACCAGTCCCGGGCGTCGCCTTCGCGCGGCAGACGCTGCGCTGACCTGATACGAGGTCATGCGTCGACTCTCTCCCATCGGCTCCGGACCCCCCTCACCGGAGTTCCATGGTGTGCCTTGTGCACCCCTTCCTCAGATAGGACACCGCGATGAAGACCTTCACCAAGCTGCTGGACGCCATGCTCACCAAGCAGAGCACCCCCACGTGGACCGGCTCGCGCCCGATCGTCACGGCCGGGCAGGCGCCGACCCGCTACCACGGCTGGGACCCGGCCGACGTGTCCGGCTACCACGGCTGGGACCCGGCCGATGTCACCGGGTACCACGGCTGGGACCCGCGGTGATATCTCGTTGACCTCGCGCTGATCCGGTCGGGCCACCGCGCCCGCCAGTAGCGTTGCCCGCATGAGCGACGCCGCATCCTCCGGCCCGCCCATCGCGTCGTGGCGGGTGCCCCTCGTCATCGGCGGCACCTGCCTCGCCGCCCTCGGCATGGCCTGGCTGGGGTGGCGGGTCGACGGTGGCCCCCGCGACCTCGTCGCGATGACCGTGCTGGGTGCCATGCTCGTGGCCAGCTGGGCGGTGCGGGTCGAGGTGCTGGGCAAGGTGAGTGTGGGCAGCGCGAGCATCATCTCGTTGGCTTCCTTCGTGCTCGTCGGACCGTTGGGCAGCGCCCTCATCAACGCGGCGTCGATGCTGCTGGAGTTCGGTCAGAAACAGCTGCGGGTGCGCGCCTTCAACGCCGCCATGGCCGCGCTGCTGGGGGCCTTCGGCAGTCTGGCCTACCTGTGGTCAGGAGGTGACCGTGACCCGGGCCGGCTCGACGGCGCCGGAGCCCTGCTCGTGCGCGTCGGTGGCCCACTCATGCTCGCCAACGTCGCCCAGAGCCTGCTCAACCTGGCACTCGTCGCCGGCATCGTGTGGGCCAGCACGGGCCAGAGTTACCGGCGCTACTTCCGTTCCATGCTCACCACGTCAGGGCTGTCCCAGACCGGTTTCGGGGTGATCGGTTTCCTCTTCGTCATCCTCTGGGTGCCGGCTCGGGTCGGTCCGGTGAGCGCGGTGCTCATCCTGCTGCCGCTGTTCGTCGCGCGGTGGGCCTACATCCAATACGGCGACGAGCAGCGGGCCCAGGAGCGGGCCCTCGCGGCTCTCGTGGCCGCGGCGGAGACCGGCGACCGGTTCGCCACCGGTCACAGCCGTCGGGTCGCCGAGCTGACCGAGTGGGTCGGCGAGGAGCTGGGCGCCGGGTCACTCGCCGGGCTGCGGTATGCCGCGATGCTGCACGACATCGGGATGGTCGCCGCGCCGACGATCGGGCTCAGTGAGGCCGCGGACCGGAGGATCACCGCGGATGCCCTCACTATCGCCACCGACCCGCGCGCGGTTGCTGCGGTGATCGGCCATCCGGAGCGGGGTGTCGCGCTCCTGGCGGACGTCGCGTTCCTGCAGGACGCACTCCCGGCGATCCGCCACCACCACGAGCGATGGGATGGCACCGGATTCCCCGACGGTCTGGCCGGGGAGCGCATCCCGTTGGGAGCCCGGATCATCGCAGCGGCGGACGCATTCGACTCGCTGACCCGGGTCCGTCCGGCCCAGCCGGCCCTGCCGGTCGGTGCCGCCTTGCGGCTGCTCGACGCCCGGGCCGGCACGCATCTGGACCCCGCCGTCGTCGCAGCAGTTACCAGGGTGCTGCAACGACACCGGTGGGAACCGCTCGACGACCTCCCGGCCGGCGCGCGGCATACCCTGCTCGCCGTCCACGACGACCCCCAGGTCAGCGACACGATCGCGCGGTGGCGGCCGGCCGGCGTCGCACCGGGTCTGGGCCCGGGCAGGTGACGCGGGCGCGCGGCTCCCGGGCCGGCTGGCTGCCGGTGGTCGCCGGCGTGCGCCGGGCCGTCGCGACCCGCCCGCGTGGCCCGGCATTGGCCGCCGTCGTCGTGGCCGCCGTCGTGGCGTCGGTCTCGCTCTGGCACCTGGTCGCCGACCCCGATGTCACGTTGGCGAATTGGCCGACCACCACGAGCTTCTTCGTGGCCATCGCCGTGGGGGAGTACTACCGGTTCACGGTCCAGCAGGCGCGCGAACTCGCCCCGATGTCGCTTGCCGCCGCTCTAGCTTTCGCGCTGACCTCGAGCGTCGACGACACCCAACCGGGCCGAGTTCTGCCCACGGCGGTGCTCGGCGTGACCGCGGTCGCGATGGCGGCTGGGGCACTGCCGCATCTGCTGCAGGGTCGGTTCCTACGATCCGACGAGGTCGCCGCGCGCTTCCTCGGGGTCGGAGTGGTGGCCGTCCTGTACCGCCAGCTGCCGGTATGGGAAAGCCAGACGTTGTTGGAACTCGAAGCGACCTGGACGGGCGATCGGTGGCGGATCGCCCTGCTGATGTCGGCCATGTCGGGGGTCGGCTTGCTCACCTATCTCACGCTCACCGCCGTCGCGACCGCCATGCACGAGCACCGCGGGCTCTGGCCGACCTTCACCGACCAGCTGCGCACCGGCGCCGGCCTGGGCCTGGCACTGGGCTCCACCGGTACGCTCATCGCCCTCGCCGTGCAGCCGCTGGGTGTGTTCGCGTTGCCGCTGTTCCTGCTCCCGTTGGTGCTGACCCAGTTCGCCCTGCGTCAGTATGCCGCGATCAGTGCCACCTACGGGCAGACAGTGCGGGTGTTGTCCCGGCTCACCGAGACCGCCGGATTCATCCGCCCCGGCCACTCGGACCGGGTGGCTGCGCTGTCGGTGGCGATCGGCCGGGACCTGGGTCTGTCCGACAAGGAGACCCGGCACCTGGAGTATGCCGCCCTGCTGCACGACATCGGTCAGGTGGCCTTGCGGGCCCCGATCCCCGCCGGGGCGACCGTCATGGCCGCCCCGGCCGACCAGGCCCGGATCGCCACCGACAGCGCCGACATCGTGCGCAAGACCGGCGTGGCCCCCGAGGTCGCCGACGCGGTGGCCCTGCAGTCGGTGCCCTATCGGGTGGTGCGCGAGGACGGTGACCAGCTGCCGTTGCTGGCCCGGATCGTCAAGGTCGCGAACGCCTATGACGACTTCGTCGGCGGGTCGATCACGGCGCGCCGCCGGGAGGCCGCTATCGAGCGGATCCAACTCGGCCTGGGGTACGAGTACGACCCCCGAGTCGTCGATGCCCTGCTCAAGGTCCTCTCCCGAAGCCAGAACGCCGCCCGGTGATGGGCTCGTGCGATCCCGGGAGCGGGGAGCCGATTCCCCCCACGCCGCGGGCGACTCAGCCCAGGTGCACGCCCGTCTTGCCCAGGTAGCCCTTGGCATCCCAGACCGCTCGCGGGCCGGGCGCGTAGAGGACGAGATTGCCGTCGTCCTGCAGCTGCAACCATGAGCCGGAGGCCGCACTCATGCTCGCCCACACGGGGGTGTTGTCGGCTCGGTAGAGGACGACGTTGCCGTCGGTCCACTGCGTCTGCAGGCGGATGCCGGTGCCGAACGTCATGCTGGCCCACACGACCTTGTCGTCCTGCGTGTACACGACGAGATTGCCGTCACCCTGCATGTGCAGGCGGTATTGGCCGTTGGGTGAGGTGCGCAGCGTGTTCGGCGGCATCGTCCAGATCGTCGCCAGGCCTTTGTAGGTCATCGCCCAGTTGTCAATGAATCCCTTGCTGTCCCAGACCACACCATTAGCTACCGAGGACAGCGTCAGGTTGCCGTCGTCCTGGATGGTGAACAGGCCGTTCGGGAGGGTGGCCGGGACGACCCACACCGGGTCGCCGTTGGGGGCGAGCACGGCCATCGCGCCGGTGTCGGTCTTGAGGAAGTGTGAACCGGGCACGAACGTGTTCGACCACCACGCCGGGGCCCAGGGCGACACCCGGTACAGCACGAGGTTGCCATCGGCCTGCATGGCCAGCAGGTGGCTACCGTCGAGGCTGCCGATCGAGTCCCCGGGGGCCAGGTTGGTGATCCGGGGCAGCGCGGGCACGTTGACCCCGACGCTCGCAGTGAGGTTGCCCGAGTCCCAGATCGGTTGGCCGTTGGCCGCGCTCAACACGAGGTTGCCGTCATCGAGCAGGCGCAGGAACGCGCCCGGGCTGATCGTGCCCGAGGACCACAACGCTGCGCCGGCGGCGTTCACCAGGAGCATCCGGCCGGTCGGGTCGATGGTGAGCCGGCCCCCAGGGCCGGTGGACAACGAGCTCCAGACCGTCGCGCCGGCCGAGTCGGTCACCGCCAGCACACCATCGGTGCGCATCGCCACGGCATACGCGCCGTTGTCCGAGGTGCGTCGGGGGCTGGTTGCGGTGAGTGTCTTGCCGACGCCCGGGCCGGGCGGTAGCGCGGCCAGGAGTGCGGCGACCCGGGCGCGGACCGCGGGGAGGGCGGCCCAACCGGCGTTGCCGGGGCAGTCGGTGAGGTTGACGTCTCGGTGCCCGATGATCCTCGTAACAGTCACGACCGTGCCGGATGGCCACCGGGTCCCGTTGTCGCGTGAGGTGAGCTGAGTCGTGCCGGTGGCGGTGGTGATCGCAGCCAGACGGAAACGCCACGCGATCCATTGGGCGACAGTCTCGAGCTCGGCCGCCGTCGGCGCGAGCGAGGCATGCGTGCCGATCATCGAGATCCCCACGGTCTGCCAGTTGAAGCCGAGCGCCTGGGCGCCCATGAGGTTGAGGTCCGCCCCGCCGTAGCGGCCCTCCCACAGCCGGCCCCATTTGTCGACAAGGGCGTTGTAGCCGATGTCGCGCCAGCCCTGGACCTTGGTGTGGTAGTAGTAGAAGGACCGGATCTGCGCCGGGACATCTTCTGGCGCATAGGTATTCGTGCTCGCCGTGTGATGCACGACGGCGGCGCGCAGTTCGTCGGAGTAGGTGGGTGCGTCCTGGGCGCGCCACGTCTCGTCCGCGCCCCACTCGGCCCGGCTGTACATCCGCACCGGCGAGGTCGCCGCCACGAGTGCCGCAGCTGCGGAAGGCGTGATGGTCGCGTATGCCGCGTCGCTCGCGCTGCGCGGGGAGGTGACGAGGTTGAGGGTCAGCTCCGGGGTGACGTCGACGCCTGCGCGCACGGCGCGCACCTCGACGCTCGTCGCGTCGCCGACCCAGATCGCCTCGGTGCTGCCCTTACCGGTGGGCGCCTGGGCGGTGCGCCCGGCGTCATCGAGGACGGCCCATGGGCTCCAGGTGCCGGAGCGGTCGCGTGAGCGCAACTCCATCCGGTCGGGGGCGGCGCCAGCCCAGGTCAACCCGAGCAGTTGCGCGCCACGTGGGTCGGCCAGACGCCCGCCGACGCCGGCCAGCGTCGGCGTGTTCGAGTCCTTCGGCGTGGGCAGCAGCGATGCGCCGGCCTGTTGCGGCGCTGTCGCGGGGGCGTCCTTGAGCGCGAGCTTCGCTCCGGTCGGCTGAGTCGTCGAGTCGGTGGCAGCGCTCGGCACGCCGCCGACCGCAGCCGCAGTCACCGCGCGGGACGAGGAGACGGGCGGGGTAACGCCCGCCGCGTCGGCGGCGATGACAGGACGGGATGCCGGCCCCCCGGCCGACATGGTGGTGCTCGACGCCGATGGGGCGCCGGCGACGGACAGAGCGGCCCCGACCGCTAGCACGGTTGCTGACCGGGTCAGCCTGGTCAGAGAGACATGTGCGCGGATCACTCGTCGACGGTATGTCACAACCGTCACTCCTGCAACATCGGTCTCGCAGTTGTCGGCGTGTCGGCTTGACAAGAACCACGACGCCCCCCGCTGCCCGGGGCAACAGGGGGCGCCACGGTGGTGCGCCATGGGCCGATCAGGCCTTCTTGGTCTCCCAGAAGATCTCGGCGATCCGCTCGATCTTGGCCAGCAGCGCCTCTGCGGTGGCCACATCGAAGCTGCCCTTGGTGCCACCGGCGCCGGCCAGCTTGGTCGCCTCGTTGAAGAGGCCGTGCAGGTCGGGGTACTTCTCGAAGTGCGGCGCCTTGAAATAGTCGGTCCACAGCACCCAGAGGTGCTCCTTGACCAGGTGGGAACGCTGCTCCTTGATGATCGCCGCGCGGGTGTGGAAGCCGGCGTCGTCACTGTCGGCGACCTTCTTGCAGATCGCCAGCACCGACTCGGCCTCGATCCGGGCCTGCGCGGGGTCGTAGACACCGCACGGCAGGTCGCAGTGGGCGCTCACGTCGATGGTGCGGGCAAGCAGGCGCATCTCGTCATCCCTTCATGTCGTGGTCCGGTGTCACCGGGCTGCTCCAAACCTACCCCGCAACCACCGTGGCAGGCGCGTCAGGACGACGGCGAGCAGATCCGGCTCCGGTATGCCGCCCACCAGCCACGAATCGACACCTTCCCGCGGGTTGTCCCGCTCCACCCACCACGTGGTGGGGTCACTCGGGTCACGTCCGGCCAGCCGTTTCACGGCCGTCGGTCGCGGCCCTTCGGCCCCTGCGGGCAGCCGGACGACGACGAGCCGGCCCGGTCGCAGCAACCGGGTCGGTGGGCCGTAGAGGATCACCAGCCGGTCCCCGGGGCGCAGGGTGGGCTCCATCGAGCGGCCCCGCACCCGGGCCAGCCCGAACCGGCCGCCGTGGCCACGCGGCATACCGGCTCAGGCCAGGCCGCGGCGGAAGGCGAGGCACGCCTGGTAATCCGGCAGCAGGCCGGCCTCCTTCGCCTGCGCGAGGGTCGGTGCGGTGGTGTCCTTCTCGGACAACACCGGCACCAGCCCCGCGGGGATCGGCAGCGCCACCTCGGGATCCAGCGGCGTGATAGCCCTCTCGATGGCTGGGTTGTAGACCTCACTGCACAGATATATCGCCGTGCCGCCCTCGAGGCAGACGAGGCAGTGCCCCAGGCCCTCGGAAAGGTAGACCGCCTGTCGGGTGACCGTGTCGAGTTCGACCGCATCCCATTGGCCGAAGGTGGGTGAGCCGACCCGGATGTCGATGACGACGTCGAGGAAGCGGCCGTGCAGGGCCGTGACGTACTTGGCCTGCGACGGCGGCACCGCCGCGTAGTGGATGCCCCGGACCGCGCCGGTGCTCGACACCGAGATGTTCGTCTGCTTCACCTGCAGGACGTGCCCGATGTGCTCGGCGAGCTTGTCGGCGCGGAAGCCCTCGGCGAACATCCCACGCGGGTCTGGGAATTGACGGGGGGTGACGACCCAGGCGCCCTCGACGCGCAACGCCCGGAAGTCCATCAGTGCGCCTTTCGGTCGGCGAGCAGACCATGCAGATAGGTGCCGTAGCCGCTCTTGGCCAGGGCGTCGCCGAGCGCGCCCAATTGAGCGTCGTCGATCCACCCGTTGCGCCAGGCGATCTCCTCGACACAGCCGATCTTGTGCCCCTGACGGGCCTCGACGACGTGCACGAACTGACTCGCGTCGAGCAGCCCCTGGAAGGTGCCGGTGTCGAACCACGCGGTACCGCGGGGGAGCACGGTGACCGTGAGCGTGCCCTGGGCCAGGTATGCCGCGTTGACCCCAGTGATCTCCAATTCCCCTCTCGCGCTGGGCTTGAGGTCACGGGCCACCTGGACGACGGAGTTGTCGTAGAAGTACAGGCCGGGCACGGCATACGAGGACTTCGGGGTTTGTGGTTTCTCCTCGATGGACAGCACCGTGCCGTCGGCGTCGAACTCGACTACCCCGTAGGCCTGCGGGTTCACCACGTGGTAGGCGAAGACGTGCCCGCCGTGCACGTCGGCGCTGCGCCGCAACGCAGTGCCCAGGCCGGTGCCGTAGAAGATGTTGTCGCCCAGCACCAGGGCGACCGAGTCGGAGCCGATGAAGTCGGCGCCGATGAGGAAGGCCTGGGCCAGGCCTTCGGGGCGCGGCTGCACGGCATACGAGATGGCGATCCCCCACTCGTGACCGTCGCCGAGCAGGCGCTGGAACTGACCCGAGTCCTCGGGCGTGGTGATGACGAGCACCTCGCGGATCCCGGCCAACAGCAACGTGGAGAGCGGGTAGTAGACCATCGGCTTGTCGTAGACCGGCATGAGCTGCTTACTGATCCCCTTCGTGATGGGGTGCAGCCGGGTGCCCGAACCGCCGGCGAGGATGATGCCCTTCATACCGTCAGGCTAGCCGCCGGCCGGCCGAGGCGGTGCTGACGGTCCGCTAGCCTCGACGGTCATGAGGATCCTCGTCACCGGCGCCCTCGGCATGCTCGGTCACACCCTGTGCGCGACCCTGCGCGACGCCGGTCACGACGTGTCCGAGGCCGACCTGCCACAGGTCGACATCACCGACGCCGAGGCCTGCGCGGCCGCGGTCGCCGGCCATGACTGGGTGGTCAACTGCGCCGCTTTCACCGCGGTCGACGCAGCGCAGGAGCAGGAGGCGCTCGCCTTCCGGGTCAACGCCCTCGGACCGGCCGTGCTGGCCCGCGCCGCTCAGCAGGCCGGCGCCCGCCTCGCGCACCTGTCCACCGACTACGTCTTCGCCGGAGACGCGACGAGCCCGTATGCCGAGGACGCGCCGCTGGCGCCCCGCTCGGCCTACGGACGCACCAAGGCCGCAGGGGAGTGGGCCGTGCGCGCCGAGTGCCCGACGGCGGTCATCGTGCGCACCGCGTGGCTCTACGGGCCCGGTGGCAACAACTTCCCCAGGACGATGGCCCGGCTGGCGGCCGAACGCGACACCATCTCGGTCGTGGCCGACCAGCACGGCCAGCCGACCTGCACCCTCGACCTGGCGCGCTACCTGCTGGCCCTCGTCGAGGCCGACGCTCCCCCCGGGGCCTATCACGGCACCAGCGAGGGACAGACGTCCTGGCACGAATTCGCCCAGGCCGTCTTCGAATCCCTCGGTCACGACCCGCAGCGGGTGCGTCCGATCACCACGGCCGACTACCCCCTGCCGGCGCCGCGCCCGGCATACAGCGTCCTCGGGCACGAACGCACCGACGCCGTCGGCGTGCCCCGTCTGCCGCACTGGCGCACCGCTCTGACCGAGAGCATCCAGGCCGTGGTGGCGAGCCGATGAGCGGCCCCGAGCAGCTCGTCGTGCCCGGCCTCGTGTCGGTCGTCGTGCTCAACTACAAGGGCGCCGACGACTCGATCACGTGCCTGCGCAGCCTCGCCGAGTTGGACTGGCCGGCACAGCGGTTGGAGCTGATCTGCGTCGACAACGCCTCCGGCGACGGCTCGTTGGCCCGGATCACCGCCGCCTGCCCCGACGTGCGCGTCGTGGACTCGGGGGCGAACCTGGGTTTCGCCGGCGGCTGCAACTTCGGTGCGGGCCTGGCCCGCGGCGAGTTCGTCGCGTTCATCAACAACGACGCCCGACCCGACCCGCGCTGGCTCGCCGAGGCGGTGCTGGTGCTGGAGCGGGACCGCCAGATCGGCGCCGTCGCCTCGAAGGTGCTCGACTGGGACGGCCGGGCCGTCGACTTCGTCGACGGCTCGCTCACCTGGTACGGCATGGGATACAAGCGAGAGGTCGAGCAGCTCGACGAGGGCGCGTGGGACACCGCGAAGGACGTCCTCTTCGGGACCGGCGCGGCGATGCTCGTGCGAGCCGAGGTGTTCCGTGCGGTCGGCGGCTTCGACGAACGCTTCTTCATGTTCTTCGAGGACGTCGACTTCGGCTGGCGCCTCAACGTGTTGGGTCATCGGGTGCGCTATGTGCCGACCTCGGTCGTCTTCCACAAGCACCACGCGACGATCTCCCGCTACGGCTCCTATCGCGAGACCTATCTGCTGGAGCGCAACGCGCTGCTGGCGATGTACAAGAACTACGACGACGAATCGCTGGCCCGCACCCTGGCGCCGGCGATGGCCCTCGCCGTGCGTCGCTCGTTGGCGCGCACCGACACCGATGCCCGGATGCTCGACCTGCAGGTGCGCCCCGGCGGCGACGAGGCCGAGACCGTCCAGATCGCCAAGACGGCGCTCGCCGGTGCCCTGGCCATCGACTACTTCATCGAGCAACTGCCCTCATTGCAGCGCAGCCGCGAACAGATCCAGCGCGCCCGGCGGCGCAGCGACCGTGACCTCTTCCCGCTGTTCCGTCAGGCCATCGAGCCGGCCTACCCGTTCCCGAGCTACCTGCAGGCCCACGAGCAACTCACCGCGGCCTTCGGCATCGTCGAGCACTTCACTCGGCGCTCGAAGGTCGTCGTCGTCACCGGCGAACCGTTGGGGGAGCGCCTGGCCGGGCCGGCCATCCGAGCCGTCGAGATGAGCCGGCTGCTGGCGCCCGAGCACGACGTCACGCTCGTCACGCTGGACCGGTGCGACGCGGCGGCGACCGAGTTGGGCGCCGGCGTGGCCAGCGCCAATGGGCTGGTCAGCGGCGGCTTCGAGGTGCGCGCCGCCACTGCCCGGTCGGGCCGCGACCTGCGCCCGATCCTGGAGAGCGCCGACGTCGTCGTCTTCCAGGGGCTGCTGCTGTCGCTGCACGCATGGGTGCGTGAGCTGCCGGTGGTGCTCGTCGCCGACGTCTATGACCCGTTCCACCTCGAGGTGCTCGAGCAGGAGCGGGTCCGCCCCAGCGCCGAGCGCGCCGAACTCACCGCACAGACGGTGCTGGCACTCAACGTGCAGCTGTCCCGTGCCGACTTCCTGCTGTGCGCCTCGGAGAAACAACGCGACTTCTGGCTCGGGCAGCTCGCCGGTCAGGGCCGGATCAACCCATTGACCTACGACGGCGACGAGAGCCTGCGCGGCCTCATCGACATCGCGCCCTTCGGGTTGCCGGATGCGCCGCCCACCCAGCAGCGACACGCGCTGCGCGGCACCATCCCCGGCATCGGCGCCGACGACCTCGTCGTGCTCTGGGGGGGCGGGGTCTACAACTGGTTCGATCCGCTCACGCTCGTCGCCGCGATCGATCGGGTGCGTCGGGAGATCCCGTCCGTGCGCCTGGTCTTCATGGGGATGAAGCACCCCAACCCCGACGTGCCCGAGATGCGGATGGCGCAGCAGGCCCGCACGCTCGCCGCGGAGTTGGGTCTCACCGGCAGCCACGTCTTCTTCAACGAGACCTGGGTGCCGTATGCCGCCCGCGCCGACGTGCTGTTGGACGCCGACATCGGGGTGAGTTGCCACTACGACCACGTCGAGACCGAGTTCAGCTTCCGGACGCGGATCCTGGACTACCTGTGGGCGGGGCTGCCCATCGTGTGCACCGACGGCGACTCCTTCGGCCGGCTCGTGCGGCAGGAGCGGCTCGGAGCGGCCGTGCCGCCCGAGGACGTCGAGGCCCTCACCGAGGCCCTGCTGGAGTTGCTGCGCGACCCGCGCCTGCGGCAGGAGACCGCCGAACGGGTCCGTCAGGTCGCGACCCGGTTCACCTGGAGCAAGGCCTTGGAACCGCTGGCGCGTTTCCTGCGTAATCCCCGCCCGGCCTCCGACGCGGCCTGGGCCCACGGTGGCTGGCGCCCGGACGGGGGCGCAGCACGCGGCATACCGGAGCGCAGGAAGCCCTTCAACCTGCGCCAGGATGTCGCGCTCGGCGCGCACTACCTGCGTGAGGAGGGCCTGACCGGGCTGACCAGGCGAGCCGGTGGACGGCTGCGCAAGGTGGCCAAGACCCGGCTCGACGAGAGCTGAGCGCGTGGGCTCGCGCATCCTCGTCGTCACTCCCGACGTGCTGGCACCGCGGATGGCCGGGCCGGCGATCCGGGCGGTCAACATCGCCGCGCAGTTGGTCGCCGACGGTCAGGGCCATCGGGTCACCCTCGTGTCCACCGCGAAGTGTGAGCTGACCGACGATCGCTTCGACTGCCGCTACGTCGACTGGCCCGGCCTCGGCGCAGTGACGGACGAGCACGACGTGCTCATCGTCCAGGGCTTCGCGACCTTCCACTGCCGCAAGCTGTTACGGCGCGACAAGGTGGTCGTCGTCGACCTCTACGACCCGCTGCACTTCGAGCAGCTGGAGCAACTGCGCGATGCCGGCCCCGCGCAACGGCAGGCCACGATCGACCTCACCACCCGGGTGCTCAACGAGCAGTGCGCTCGCGGAGACTTCTTCGTCTGCGCCAGCGAGACCCAACGCAGTCTCTGGCTCGGCACGCTCGCGGCCATGGGGCGGGTCAACCCGGCGAGCTACGACGCCGACGTCACCCTGCGCACCCTCATCGACGTCGCCCCCTTCGGCCTGCCTGATGCGCCACCGGCCCAGGCACAGCACGCGATCCGTGGCGTCGTGCCGGGCATCGGGATGGACGACCAGGTCGTCATCTGGGCCGGCGGGGTCTACGACTGGTTCGACCCGCTCACCCTCGTGCGTGCCGTCGGGCGACTGGCGCCGACCCACCCGCGGCTGCGGCTGTTCTTCATGGGGATGGCGCACCCCAATCCCGACGTCGGCGTGATGTCGATGGCCGACCGGGTCCGAGCCGTGTCCGCCGAGCTCGGGCTCACCGGCAGTCACGTCTTCTTCAACGAGGGGTGGGTCGACTATGCCCGTCGTGCCGACTACCTGCTCGACGCCGATCTCGGGGTGAGCACGCACTTCGACCATCTCGAGACGGCCTTCGCCTTCCGGACCCGCATGCTCGACTACCTCTGGTGTGGCCTGCCCGTGGTCGCCACTGGCGGAGACGAATTCGCCCGACTCATCACGGACGAGGGACTTGGGCTCGTCGTGCCGGAGGGCGACGTCGACGCCCTCGCCGCGGCACTCGCTCGGCTCTGCGACGACCCCGAGCTCGCCGCGGCCTGCCGGGCGGGGATCGCCACGGTCCGGGAGCGCTACGCCTGGTCGGCGGCGCTCGCCCCGCTGGTCCGGTTCTGCCGCGACCCGCGCCCGGCCCCCGACACCGTGCTGGACCAGCGCCGGATGATCCGTCGGCCGGTGCCCGGCAATCGGGTGGTGCGCGACACCGCCCGAGCTCGGGAGTTGCTCGCCGAGGGAGGAGTCGGTCTCGTCGCCGAGAAGGCCCGCGGGCGGATCGAACGACTCAGCCGTCGCGACTGAAACCGTTGCCCGACAACAAAATCGAGCGACCGCAGGGTCGGTTCACCATGGCCGGGTCGCGATCCCGAGCCAGCGGCGGGTGAACGCTCGCCGCGACACCGGCAGGCCGGCGTTGCGGCGACGCTCGATCAGGGCCGCCCGCAGCCCCCGGCCGAACCCCGCGGCGGCGCGAACGCGGCATACCACCTGGTGTTGCGGGGCGATGCCCGGGCGACCCAGCAGACGCAGATCGGCGACGGTCACTGCGGCGAACCGGGCCAGCTCTCGGGCGACGAGAGCGGCGGGTGCGTTGCGCACCAGGGTGAGCAGGTGGTTGCGCAGGTTCCACACGGCGAAGGCAGGCGAGGACGAGTCGGCCGTCGCCGAATGCCGATGGCGCACCACGGCTTTCGGCTCGTAGGCGATCCGGTGACCGGCCCGGACCAGGCGCCAGGACAGGTCGACGTCCTCGTAGTAGAGGAAGAACTGGGCCGCGAACCCCCCGACTTGGCGCAGTGCACCGACGCGCAGCAGCGCCGCGCCGCCGCAGAAGGCGGCCACCTCCGCGACGTCGGCGAACAACGGACCATCCGGCTCGCGCAGCCCCCGATCGGTGCCCCGGCCGTGCCGATCGAGCGTCACCCCGGCGTTGTTGACCAGCCCGGCGGGCTCGCGCAGCAGGATCCGACTGGTCACCGCTGCGCATCCCGGGTCCTCGATGCGCGCGAGCATCGTGGCCAGCCAGTCGGGGGCGGCCTCGGCGTCGTTGTTGAGCAGCGCGACATAGGGCGAGTCGACGTGCGCGAGCGCGGCCGCCACGCCTCCGGCGAAACCGGTGTTGGTTGCGAGGGTCAGCAGACCCACCTGTGGGTATGCCGCGCGCAGCCATTGCACGGTGCCGTCGGTCGAGGCGTTGTCGACGACGAGCACCTCGTGTGGGGCGGACTGGGCGGCCAACGAGGCCAGGCAGTCGGCCAGCAGGTGCCGCCCCTGCCAGGTGACGACGACGACGGTGACGAGTGGAGCCGTCACGGGGGGAGTGTCGGGTGCGCAGCGACGTGCTCGGCCGATGTCGTCCCGGTGGGGGACTGTGCGGGGGGCGCGATCTGGCCGCGGTCGATCCACGTGTGACCTTCGACGTCCAGGACCGTGTCCCCGTGTACCCGCACTCCCGGAAGGACGGCGACGGCCATCGTCTCGCCTCCCGCGACGACCGCCAGGCGGAGCGCGACCTCACCGGGCAGCTCCGGGAGCGAGAAGAGCCGCCAGTTCACGTGCGACTGGCCGTGGGACACGATCGGCTCGTCCGCGGGCAGGGCCAACCGTTGGGGGCGGGCCACGGCCACCGTCTCGCCGCCGCTGACGAAGGCGAGCTCGAGATGGGTGTCCTGTGGCAGCGGCCGATCCGGGACCAGCCAGTCGATCGCCGCCATGAAGTGGGCGTCGGCACCTGCTTGGAAGTACTCGGGGCGTTCGCCAGTGCTGGGATCGGTCAAGGCCACGGCGGCGATGCGGGCTACACCCTGGTCGCGACGGTCGACCGAGTCGACGCCGAGCATCGCGTGCAGCCGCTCTATTGTCTGCCCCGCCGGGCCGTCGAAGACGACCTTCCCCCGGTTGAGCAGCACGGCCCGGGTGCACAGCGACACGACTTGGCCGGAGGAGTGCGAGACGAACAGGATCGTCTTGCCCTGGCGCTGGAAGAGCCGGATCCGGTCGATGCACTTCTGCTGGAAGGCGGCGTCACCGACGGCTAGGACCTCGTCGACGATGAGGATGTCCGGGTCCATGTGCACGGCCACCGAGAAGCCGAGCTTCATGTACTGACCCGACGAGTAGTGCTTCACCGGGTTGTCGATGACCTCGCGAAGCTCGCTGAACTCGACGATCTGCTCGAAGAGTCGATCCGTCTCGGCGCGGGGCACTCCGAGCAGAGCGGAATTGAGGTAGATGTTCTCCCGCCCGGTCAACTCACCGTCGAAGCCGGCGCCGAGCTCGAGCAGTGAGGCGACTCGCCCGCGCACGGACACCTCACCGGTCGTGGCCCGCAGGATGCCCGACAGCACCTTGAGCAGCGTGGATTTGCCCGACCCGTTGGGGCCGGTCAACCCGACGGTCTCGCCCCGGCGCACGACGAGATCGACGTCACGCAACGCCCAGAAGTCCTCTTTCGCGCCCTGCTCGCGCCGTACCACGCGCTCCTTGAGGCTGGTGGCCCGTCGGGAGAAGCGGGAGAAGCGCTTGCCCACCGCGGTCGCCCGGATGAGCACCTCGGCCTCGTCGGGCCGGTCGGTCGAACCGGTGTTCACAGCTCCTCCGCGAAGTCCTGGGACAGTCGCCGGAACTGCCAGACGCCCAGCGCGAGGATGAGGCTGGAGACGATCAGCCCGATGCCGAGAGCCTGCAGGTAGAAGATCGCCGAATCGCTGGCCAGCACCAGCTTGCCCGAGGTCGGGGAGTGGGTCATCCCGTACAGGGCCCGTTGGAAGCTGGTCACCACCCCCGCCATCGGGTTGAGGTAGTACACCCATTGCCAGCTGCCGAGCCGATCGTGCACGAGCGTGGGCTGGTAGATGATGGGGCACAACCACATCCACGCGAAGAGCACGACGTCGACCAGATGCTGGGTGTCGCGCATCCGCACCGTCGACGCCGACACGAACAGGGACAGGCCGACCGTCAGGACGAGCAACACGACGATGGCCGGCACGAGCAGCAGCAACTCGGGTCGCCAAGGCGCCCACCCGAAGGCGATCAACACGACGAGGAAGACGCCGAGCTGCAGCAGCACCTGGACGCCGGCGAAGCCGATCGTCGACAGCGGCAGCGCCGAATGCGGGAAGGGCACCTTCTTGACCAGCCCGGCATTGCCCAGGATCGAGCCGGTCGAGCCGCCCACGGACATCGCGAAGAAGTTCCAGACCAGCAGACCGGACATGAGGTAGAAGCCGAACATCGGCACGTCCGACTTGAAGACGACCGCGAAGACCAGCGTGTAGACCAGCAGTTGCAGCAGCGGGTTGGCCAGCGACCACAGGAAACCCAGGCTGGACCCCTGGTACTTGACCTTGAGGTCCTTGCGGATCAACTGGCGGACGAGGGCGACGGTCAGTTTGGTCTGCGCCGTCTCGCGTCGCAGGGTCGCCATCCTGTCCTCTCCTTGCCGCGGCCGCAGGGCCCGATCGGCACGGCCCAGCTAGGTCACAATACCGGGTGGAGGTGTGCGCCCCGCCCGCCGCAGCGGCCCTCGGGCTGCTTTGAAGGAGATCAGTGAGCCCCGTGCCAGCGACGATAGCCGTGCGCGTTGTCGTCGCCCAACTGTGCGCCACCGTGCCTGGTGGCACGGCGCGGTATGCCGCCCAGCTCGTGCGGGCGCTGGCCCGGACGGCGCCCCCGGGTGCGGTCCTCGACGCGGTGGCCAGCCGACCGTGCGCCGCTACTGCCGAGTTGCCCGTCCCGGTGCGCGCCCTGCATCTGCCCGACCCGCTGCTGTCGCGGCTGTGGGAGCGCGGGCTGCCGCCGTGGGTGGCCCGCGCCGGCCTTGTGCACGCCCCCACGCCGCAGATGCCCCCGAGCTGGCGAGGTTCGCCCGTCGTCGTGACCATCCATGACGTCGTGCCGTGGACCCACCCGTCGACCCTGACCGCCCGTGGTGTGGCCTTCCACCGGCGGATCGGGGCTCGGGCCGCCCGTCAGGCCGCCGCGATCGTCACACCGACCGAGGCCGTGGCCGCCCAGGTGCGGGAACTGCTCGACCCGGTGGTGCCGGTCGTGCCGGTGCTGTCCGGCGTGGCGATCACCCCGGTGCCGGCCGACGCCGCGCTGCGCCGGGCCCGGCTCACCCGCGCCGGAGGGTCTCCCAGTGCGGTGTCCGCCCCAGCGGGGGGCGCCGACGCGGCATACCCCTATGTGCTCTTCGTCGGCACCACGGAGCCCCGCAAGGGGCTAGACGTGGCGGTGGCCGCCCTGGCATCCCCCCAGCTGGCGGGCGTGCACCTGCTCGTCGTCGGGCCGCCGGGGTGGGGCGACGTGCGGGTGCTGGATCTCGCCGCAGCCGCCGGAGTCGCCGATCGAGTGGTCGTGACCGGTCCGGTCAGCGACGCGGATCTCGCGGCGCTGTATGCCGGTGCGCGGGCCCTGGCGATGCCGAGCCGGGCCGAGGGCTTCGGTTTCCCGGTGCTCGAGGCGATGGCCCACGGGGTGCCGGTGGTCACCAGCGACGACCCGGCACTCGTGGAGGTCGGTGCTGGTGCAGCGCTCGTCGCCCCGATCGGGGAGGCATCGCCCTTGGCCGAAGCCCTGGCGAGCGTTGTCGACGACGGTGCCGCGCGGGAGCGGCTCGTCGTGGCGGGCCGGGAGCGGGCCGCCCACCTGACCTGGGCCCAGACCGCGGAGCACATGTGGGGGCTCTACTCTCGGCTGCTGGCTTATACCCGCTGAGGTCGGCCGTTCGGAGGATTTCTCTCGGCGTGTCGGCGTCGATTCTCAGCTGGAGGTTCCCTCGTGGGGTGGTCGTGGTGCATGCTGATCGCTCTGGGACTGCAGGGGCTGGTGAGACAAGTGGGACAACCGAGGCAATGGTATGAGGGCGGGATGAGGCACATCGAGGGTCCACGACGGCCGCGATCCGGCGCACCGATCAGGCTGTGGACCGGGTCGCGTCGTGGTCGGGCCGCCGATCTGGGGGCGCTGTTGCGCGCCCTGCTCGCGGTCCTCGTCATCGCCGGTGGCCTCGGGGTGCTCGCCTCGGGCCCTGCGCAGGCCGATGAGGTGTGGACCCGCCCGGCGTCGGGGGTGTGGACGCTCAGTGGTCACGGCTTCGGGCACGGGCGGGGCATGAGCCAGTGGGGGGCCGCGGGCGCGGCCGGCCAGGGCGTCTCATCGGCCGACATCCTGTCCTTCTACTACCCGGGCACGACCCGGACCAGCGTGCCGAACGATGTCCTGCGGGTGAACCTCTCCGGGGTGGACAGCGCCTCCCTGCGGGTGAGCCAGACGGTCGGCCTGGCCGTGGTCGAGAGCACCGGCGTCCACACCGATTTGCCGGCGGACCGCTCCCAGTGGCGGCTCGTCCCCAGCGGGACCGGCCTGCAGTTGCAGGGGCAGCTGGCGGGGGTGTGGGCGGCATACCCCTTGGGTGGGCTGAACAGCGTGCCGGCACCGGTGCGTTTCGAGGCGCCGGCCGCGATGCTGCGCCTCTGGCGACCGGACGGCTCCTCGGTCGACTACCGCGGCGCCGCCGCCGCCTACCTGTCCGGTACCGCCGTGACGACCGTGCTGTCGGTGCCTCTGGAGAGCTACTTGCGCGGCGTCGTGCCGTCCGAGAGTCCCGCATCGTGGCCGCCGGCAGCTCTGGAGGCGCAGGCCGTCGCGGCCCGCTCGTATGCCGTCTCGGCGATGCGCCGCAACGCCGCCAACACCTGGCACATCTGCGATACGACAGCCTGTCAGGTCTTCAACGGCACCACGCGATACTCCGCCGCCGGGGCGAGCACGAAGGTCGAGTATGCGAGCACGGATGCCGCGATCGCCGCGACCGCCGGAGCGGTGCTCACCTACCAGGGTGCGATCGCGTTCACCGAGTTCTCGGCCTCGAACGGGGGCTGGACCGCCGCCGGCGGGGTGCCGTATCAAGTGGCCAAGCCCGACCCCTGGGACGGCACAGCGCCCGGCGACAGTGTGCACTCGTGGACAGCGTCGCTGCCGGTCGCCACTCTGGAAGCGCGCTACCCGTCGGTGGGCAGCGTCACCCGGCTCGTCGTCACCTCGCGCGACGGCAAGGGCGACTGGGGAGGCCGTGTGCTGACGTTGCGCCTGGAGGGCAGCGCCGGCTCGGTCACGTTGACCGGGAACGACATTCGCAACGCCCGCCCCTATCCCACTTACTCCGACGGAGTGCGCTCGAACTGGTTCACGGTGTCGGACCGGCCGCCCTTCGGGGTCTTGGATGTGGTCGGATACACCGAGAGCGGAATTCGAGTGCAAGGGTGGGCCATCGACCCGAACACGACCGGGCCGGTCTCAGTGCAGGTCCGGGTGGAAAATGGTCCGGTCGCTACCGTGCCCGCGGACGCAAGCCGGACCGACGTGGGTGCGGCATACCCCGGATTCGGTGACTACCACGGGCTGGACACCCGGGTATCCCCGGTGCGCGGGGGCGTGAATCGAGTCTGCGTCGACGCACTCAATGTCGGCACAAACGGGCCCACGCCCAGCTCCATCGGGTGTCTCGACGCCTATGTGCCAGAGCGCACGACGCCCTCGTTGATGTCGGCAGGGGCGGCGGTCGACTCGTTCTCGGGTGGCTATCGCCTGGTGATGCAGGCTGACGGCAATCTGGTGCTCTACCAGGTGGGGGTCGGCGCGCGGTGGGCCACCATGACTTTCGAGCCTGGCTCGGTGCTGCGGATGCAGGCCGACGGGAACCTCGTGATGTACGGCGTCTCGGGCCAGGCCCTCTGGCACACCGCCACTTTCGTGACCGGCGCAGTACTGCGGGTGCAGGACGACGGGAACCTGGTCGTGTATGCCCCTTCGGGCGCCCCCTTGTGGGACAGCGCCGGTCGACTTGGACGCCCTGGGGTGCGACTCATCGAGCCGACGCGGGTCCGTTCGCTCGCCTCGAGTGAGAGTGCATTGTCCAGCAATCACCTGCACGTGTTGACCATGAGCGCCGACGGTGCCCTTGTGCTCACCGGGCCGACCGGTCAGCGCTGGTCGATCCGCACGAGCACACCCGGAGCGGTGCTGCGGGCGCAGCCAGACGGCGATGTGCAGGTGGCCCGCCCGGACGGTTCCATTGCGTGGCATACGGCCGTTCCCAGTCCGGGTGCGACCCTGGTCCTACAAGACGACGGCAACGTCGTCCTGTACGCCGCCGACCACCGGCCGATCTGGGATGCACTGGGATACCTGCGGGTCCCGGGCCAGTGGCTCTGACCCCCTGTCGGGGGAGCTAGGACTGCGCTGAGCGGGACATGACGTCCACGGGCTGACTACGAGGGTGCGCGCAGGCTCGACGGCGCGATGGGGGTGCCGTGTTCGTCGAGATCGACCGCCAACCGCACCTCCAGCTTCGCCGCGCCGGTCGTGAGGACTCGCAGTTGGCCACCCCACACCAAAGTCGTGGTCTCGAACTCCACGACTTGCGTGGTCCAGTCGCCGTCGGGGAGGTCATCAGCGGTGAGATCTCGGGACGCGAGCACGGTGGTGCCGGCGGCATCGCATGCGTCGATGGTCGCCAGCACGCCGTCGGGCGCTCGTCCTACTCGTCTCAGGTGCAGCCGGGCGGCGTATCGGCCGGGGCTGAACGGCATGTAGGGGCCGAACTGGGCGTGGCCGTACTCGCCGAGTGCAGTGCGTACGACGGGCGCGCCGTCGGAGTCGACGCGCACGCCGACCGAGTGTTGTAGCCGTTGCATCCGCTCCGGCCACGCGTGCGCGAATATCTCGGCGTGTCGACGGCGCAATGCCGCGATCTCGGGGTCTCGGTCGGCGCGCTTCGCCTCGGCCCACCAGATGAAAGACAGCTCAGGGCGCTCGGTGGCAAGAACGGTCCGGCGCACGATCTCTCGGATGTCCGGCTCGTCACCGTACGCGGGCCAGAGCTCGTAGAGGCGCCCCGCCGCAGGGTCGTGCGGATCGTCGGAGGGCTCCCGGCACAGCCAGACGCCGCGAATTCGTGCCACGTCGAAGCCGGCCAGCGTGAGCAGCTCACGTGCCTCGTCGGGGGTGAATTCGATGGTGTGTTCGGGTTGGGTCCAGTTGAGGGAGCGGGCTATGTCACGGTTCGGTGAATCGATGACCAACCAACCACCAGTGTTGACCACACGGTGACACTCCAGCAGGAAGTCGACGGCATCATCGCCGAAGAGATGCTCGAAGTTCTGACCGGAGAAGAGCAACTCGACACTTCCGTCCGCTACACCAGCCATGTCGCTGACCGACCGCACGATCCACTCGACATTCGCAGGAAGGTCATCGGGCTTGGGCAAGTAGAGCTCGAGGCCGATGTGCTTGCGGACCGGTCCGTAGGTGCTGGTGATCCAGTCGAAGTAGTAGCGGTCCGAACAGCCAGCCGACAGCATGGTGCCCGAGATCGACGGCATCCGGGTCAGCTCGAGGCCACGCAGTTCGTGGAGCAGGTGCAGCAGTCCACCAAACTCCGCCGGGCGGTTCGCTGTGCTCTGCTCGAGCCGTTGGACCCCGGCCTCGATCCTCCCCAGTTGGGAGACGAGAGCCTCGAAACGAGGGTTGAAGAAGTCGCGCACGGGCGCAGTCAAGGCCTTGACGTCGACCCTGCTGCGTGGGTCGAGGCGGCGGGACAGATCCATGGCGTTCAGTCGCTTTCGTCGGGTGGGGTGCCCATGAGTAGGTGCCATACCCGGGTGCTGTACCGCTCCCAGGTGATCGCCGGGCGGCCCGCCGCCTCGGCTCGAAGCCGCGCCATCAAGGGGTCGTCGGTCAGTAGGCGACGCATCCCGGAGGCGATGTCGTGGTCGTCGCGCGGGTTCACGAGCAGGGTGCCGCCCCCCGCCGCGATCTCGGCCATACTGCCGTGGCCCGAGGTCAGCACCGGTGTTCCGACCGCCAACGACTCGGCCACCGGCAGCCCATAGCCTTCGCTGAGAGAAGGGAAGGCAGTGAATCGCGCGATCCGGTATGCCGCGGCGAGCACTCCATCGCTGATGCCGTTGACGGTGTCGACCGGTCGCCCAGCCCCTTGGAGTGCTCGCAGCCGTTGGCCGAATTCGTCACTGCCCCAACTGCGTCCGCCGACGAAAGACAGGCTGAACTGGGCCCCCTCGCGCCAGAGCAACTCGGCGGCGTGCAACAGGGCCAGATGGTTCTTTCGCGGTTCGGTGCTGCCCACCACCAGCACCAGCGGCAGGCCGGCGACGAGGAACCGGCTGCGGGCGACGGCCAGCTGCTCGTCGGTCGGCTCAGCGAGCTGATCGGGCAGGAGCACCGCGTCGATGTTCGGGCCGGTGCGGCCCTGCCCGGCCAAGGCGGATCGCCAGCCGCGGAACTCGCGGGCGGAGGCTTCGGAGATCGCCGCGATCTGATCGAAGTGGCGCAAGGCGGCAAGGTGCCAGGAGTAGGTGTCCCCACCCCAATCGATCAGCGTCTCGGCGGAGGCGATGGGAACGCAGTCGTAGCCGATAGCTCCGGTGCGACATCGCGCGTACCGAGCCAGGCCGCGCACGACATTGCTCCGGGCTCGCTCGGCCAGCACCTCACCGGTCAGATAGGCGCCCTCCCACGGCACGAGAACGGTGAGCCGGTGATCGGCTTCGGTTGGGGCTGCCGAGGCATCGCTGGGCGCTGGCAACTTGCGCGCCACTCGGTCGGCCTCCACTGCCGTGCAGGCGCGGATTGCCTCGAATCCAGAGGTCCAGGAGACCGGCACGGCGCCCCGGGACACCCACTGCGCCGCCGTTTCACGGACTACTCGTTGAATGCCGGTCGTGTACGGCTGGCCGAGGGTCTGCGACACGTCGACGACGGTCTCGCCACGGGCGACCCGAACCGACCAGCCCAGCGTCTGGGCCGTGCTCGCGGTTCTGACGGCCTCGGCGAGCGCACGCTCTCCGTAGAACTCGGCCTCCCGGCATACCTGCTCGACGACGCTGTCGTCGGGCAACGAACCCGTCAGCACCGCCAGGGCCAGCCATACCTGCTCGGGGTCGGTCGCGTCGACGACGCTGGGCAACGCAGAGTCGAGCCAGTCCGAGTCGCGGGAGCCACCCGTGGGCCGCATCGGGGGGGTGCGATCCACTGCGGCGGCCAACACGGTCAGTCGTCGCCACCACACGCCAACGGCGTCGGTGGGCAGGTGCGTGGACGCGCCGGCCGCCGAACCTGGCCGGGCGCTGGGGCCTCGAGCGTTCTGGCGCGCTGCGTGAGCCCTCCTGGTCAGCCGGTGCAGGTCACGAGTCAACCTGGGCTCCCTGAGGTCGGTTGTGTAGGAAGAAGTCCCACAGCTCGCGGGCGTAGTCATCCCAGGTGCGACGTGGTCGGCCCGGGATCTCGGCGCGCAGCTGGGCAAGGCGGTCCGGGTCGGTGATGAGCAAACGCATCGCGTCCGTGAGCGCGGTGGGATCACGCGGATCCACCAGCAGACAGCCACCCTTGGCGGCGACCTCCTGTTGGCTGCCGTAGTTCGTCGTGATGACCGGGGTGCCGCAGGACAGCGACTCGGAGATCGGCAGGCCGTACCCCTCGTGCAGCGAGACGAACACCGTGAACGACGCGGCACGGATGGTCTGCCACATCTGCTCGTCGGTCACCCACCCGAGGGTCTTCAAGGGTCGGTTCTCGGCGAGGAGTTGCTCGACCGTCTGATCCAGCAGGCGCATGTCCCAACCTGTGCCGCCGAGGGTGATCACCTCGAAGTCCAGCCCCTCGGCCCACAAGCGATGCGCTGCGTGCAGCACGGCGTTGACGTTCTTGTGCAGTTCGCGGCGGCCGGGCACGACGATCACGGGTCGGGGACCAGGTCGCCATGACGTCGCCGCCGGCTCGCCGACGTCCTCGGCGAGCTCGATCTCTGCCACCAGCGGGCCCGGCAGGCCTTGGCTGGGGAGCATGTCGGCAAAGCCCTGGAACTCGGTTGTTGCCGAGTTGCTGATGCCGGCGACCCGATGGGCGTGCTTGACGATCGTGAGGTAGCGCTGGAAGATCCCGGCCTCCCCGAACGGTCGCAGTTCGGTCGTGATGATCGGGATCATGTCGTAGGCGACGATCCCCACACGATTGCCGGAGAACTCGGCCAGCGCGGCCAAGAACGGCGAGCTGTGCGGGTGCGGCAGCTCCGGGAGCACCACGGTGGTCTGCCAGGGCACGACGAGCTCGGGCACGAACTCGGCCTCGGCCAGCGTGTCGAGCTGTTCGCGGTGCCGCCCGAAGTCGAAGACATGGGCTTGCTCGTACGGTGACAGGTTGCGGTACGCCGTGTGTTCGTCGATGGCAGCCACCGGCACGATGTCATGCTGATCGCGCCAGCGCGGCATGATGTGTCGGACCACTCGTTGGATGCCGGTGTTTGTCTCGTGTCGGGAGCAGTAGTCGACATCGACGACGACGGCGTCGCGCACGATGCGCATCGGCAGGTCCGGCCGCCCTTCCCGTAGTCGCGGAAGAGCCGAGTCAAGCACCGTCCGGGAGGCCTGTTCGGGCCCGTCGAGTTCGAGCTGGCGAGCCAGCGCCCGGACCGCGGCTGCGTCGGGGCCGCGGCCGGTCACGGCGAGCAACATCAGCCAATGCGCCGGGCCGGGTGCCTGCGGGCACGCCGCGAGGAGGTCCTGCAGCAGCATCGCCGATGCCCATCCAGGGTCACTTGGGACGGTCGTGAGCAGTTCGGCACCACCATCTGGGAGCAGCACCGACGCTGCTTCAGTCAGCCGTTGGTCGATCGCGCGCAGGAGATCGACAGCCGAGACGGATCGCGGCACTCTGATGTGCTCGATCACCGGCGGCCTTGGCCCAGACGACGAACGGCCCGCAACGGCTTGGTCACTCGCCATGAGACGGTGCGTTGCATGGCCTCGACCTCAGTCACCGCGGCGAGCGCTCGCTCGTGCGCGATCCGCACCGACTCGTGATGGTCGTTGACCGACGCGGTTGCGGCGTTGGCCCAGGTCACGAGCGCGGTGTGCCGCCACCGGATTGTTTCCGCGCGTCGAGCGAGTGCCGCCTCGCGCTGTGAATTGGCTTCGGCTCGGAGGCTTTCGGTCTGGTCGGCGAGCTCGGCAACATGCGAGTCCGTGAAGGTGTCGAGGCCGCAGGCGGGGTAAGACAGGTCCGGCGCTAGCTCCGCGTGCTCGGCAGCCACGTAGAAGCGGGACACCCCGTCGAACAGGCAGAAGCGGTAGTCGGCGTCCAGCAGGATCGCTTCCCACGAGTCGTGGGTGGTGTCCGCACTCAACGGCGCGGTGGCCTCGACCACGAGCACCCAGGGCCGGAAGATGGTGAAGTCGGCGGAGCGCAGCACCTGTTCCTCGGCACCTTCGACGTCGACGATGAGGAAGTGCACCGGCCCCTTGTCATAGCCGTGCCGACGGACCAGGTCGTCCAAACGCGAGGCCTGCACCTCGATGTCACGAGTTTCCCAGCCGGCCGACGTGTGTCGCCGACTGACCTCGGAGTCGAGGGTGGACAGCCCGGTACCGGTGACGACGTGGAACACGAGTGGGCCCGGCTCGGTCGTGACAGCAAGCTCGGCCATCGTGTCGCGCGGGCGGGTCTCTCGGTGCCGGCCGGCGAATTCGGGGTCCGGCTCGACTGTCAGACCATGCCAACCCCGGTCGTAGAAGGCCTTGGTGATCGACAGGTGTGCCGGATCGTTGGCGCCCACCTCGACATATCGGCCGTCGGGTATCCCGCGCAACGCGCGCCAGAGCACGACATCCTCGCGATTCTGGCCGTGGGAGATGAATTCGTCGGATCGGGGCACGCCTGGCACGGGCTCGATGCTACCCGGGTCGCCGGGTCAGCTGCCGCGGCGCACCACGAGACCGACCGAGGTCACGGTGTAGCTGGCGACCTCCAATCGCAGGTGGATCGGGGTGTACGGAGGGGTATCGACGTGGAGGTCGACTGAGGAGGTGGGTCGGCCGATGCGGATCGGGTCCACGCGATGGCCTCGCTCGGTGAGGCGGTCGGCGAGCCTGTTCAGGTCGCTGAGACGGAACAACACGGTGCCGCCGGACTCGATCGTGTGCGTATCGGAGGACAGATTGAGTTCGGTGGTATGCACGCCGATGCCACCCGGGCGCAAGGTGCGTTCGACTGCGTTCACAACGAAATCGAGGCCCTGCTCGATCGTCCCGAGGTGCTCGAAAGCACAGGCCGACCAATTGAAATCGAAGTCGGTCAGATCGGGATGGATGTCGTTCATGTCGCAGGCCTGGTGGGTGACCTGGCGCCGCACCACTGCATCGGGAGCGATCCGGCTGTCCAACAACTGGTCGATCGAGCTGGAGTGTTGATCTCCGGCGCTCCAAGACTCGTGGTCGGGTGAGTCGGTGGCGACGACCTGCACTCCGGACGCAGCGAAACACGCGGGTAGGGGCTCGGTGCCCACCCCGAAGCCCAGACCTCGGCTGCCTTCGCGCAAGAGGCCGCTGGACATGAGGTGATCGAGAATGAAGACCCACTCCCACGTCTTTCGATGGTAGTAGGGCGGGACGGCCAGAAGTCGGCACAACTGCGCGTAGCGCGGATGGCTGAAGTCACTGCCCACCGGGGTGGAGTGGGCCAGGAACGGCGGGTGCTCGTGGCCGGGTCGCGCGGCCTCCTCGTCCTGACGCTCGCGGGCCCCGACCGCGACCTCGGCGGTGAGCAACCGCACATGGGCGCGCAAGGCGTTCAGGTCGTCGCGCAGGCGAGCCACTTCAGCGCCCAGGTGGATGTTCTCGTACTCGATCCGACCGATTCGCGCTGGGTAGCCCGACGGTTCGCCGGTAAGCGAGGCCGCAGCGAGTCTGGCCCCGCGGGCCGATTGTCTGGCGACGGTTCTGGCCCTGGTCGCCATCGACGGCGCGATCCTCATGCCCGCATGCTAGCTGCCGCGGTCGGGTGGGCATGGGCCCGACCACGGCTGGGCGGAGCGGCCCGTCGTGCTCGCATCGGTATAGTCGGCAGGGCGTACTTCCCCGTTCACGCATCTGCCACGGACCATCGAGGACCCATGCCCCGCGCGCTCATCACCGGCATCACCGGCCAGGACGGCCTGTATCTCTCCGAGCTCCTGCTGGCCAAGGGCTACGAGGTGTTCGGGCTGATCCGTGGCCAGAACAACCCCAAGCGCGATCTCGTGCGCGAGACGGTGCCGGAGGTCCAGCTCGTCACCGGCGACCTCATCGACCTGTCGTCGTTGTTACGCGCGATGAACCAGGCCAAACCTGACGAGGTCTACAACCTCGGCGCGATCTCGTTCGTCGCGTACTCCTGGGAGAACGCCACGCTGACCTCGGAGGTCACCGGCAAGGGCGTGCTCAACATGCTCGAGGCCGTCCGCCTCTACAGCGACGACGACCCGTCGAAGGTGCGCTTCTACCAGGCCTCCAGCTCGGAGATGTTCGGCAAGGTGCAGGCCGTGCCGCAGCGCGAGGACACGCTGTTGTGGCCGCGATCGCCCTACGGGGTGGCAAAGGTCTTCGGCCACTACATGACGATCAACTACCGCGAGTCCTACGGGATGCACGCCAGCTCGGGCATCCTTTTCAATCACGAATCGCCGCGCCGCGGGCCGGAATTCGTGACCCGCAAGATCACCTTGGCCGTCGCCCGCATCGCCGCTGGGTTGCAGGACACCCTGACCCTCGGCAACCTCGACGCACGTCGGGACTGGGGTTTCGCGGGGGACTATGTGGAGGCGATGTGGCGAATGCTGCAGCAGGCCGAGGCGGACGACTATGTGGTGTCGACGGGTCAGACCCATTCGATCCGCGAATTCCTCGACCTGGCCTTCGCCCGCGTCGGCATCGACGACTGGAGCAAGCACGTCGTGCAGGATCCACGGTTCTTCCGTCCCGCCGAGGTCGAGTTGCTCATCGGTGACCCGGCCAAGGCGCACGACCGGCTCGGGTGGAAGCCGTCGGTGGACTTTCCCGGCTTGGTGACCATGATGGTCGACAGCGACGTCGCGGCGTTGGCGGCGGAGCGCGCTTGACCACGGCCCGGGTCGTTCTCGTCACGGGCATCACCGGTCAGGACGGCACTCTGCTGGCCGCCCGGCTGCGCGGCGAAGGACATGACGTGCACGGGCTCGTGCTGGATCAGGTCGGCGTGCCGGAGTGGGCGGCCGCCCACGACCTCGGGTCGGTGACCCTGCATGAGGCCGACCTCGCGGACACCGATCGGGTGGCGGGGATCGTCGCCGAGATCGCACCGACCGAGATCTATCACCTCGGCGGGCAGTCGTCGGTGGCGCGGTCCTGGGAGGACCCGCTCGGCACCCTCCGCTCGACGGCGCTCGGGGCAGCGGGTGTCTTCGAGGCGGCTCGAGCAGTACAGGAACGCTCGGGTGCCCAGGTGCGCGTCGTGCAGGCGTCCAGCGCGGAGATCTTCGGCCGGGCCGAGGTCGAGCCACAGGACGAGTCGACACCGCTGCGACCGGTCTCCCCATACGGGGTCGCCAAGGCCAGCGCGCACCAACTCGCGCAGGTATACCGCGAACGGGGCCTCGGCGTGTCCTGCGCCATCCTCTACAACCACGAATCCACCCTCCGTCCGCCGACATTCGTCACGCGGAAGATCACCATGGGAGTCGCGCGGATCGCACACGAGGGCGGTGGTCAGCTCGCGCTCGGCAACCTCGACGCGCGCCGCGACTGGGGCTGGGCCCCGGACTACGTCGATGCGATGGTGCGCATCGCGCGGCATTCCGAAGCCGGTGACTTCGTCGTCGCCACCGGGCGGACGCACACCGTCGAGGACTTCGTCGTCGCCGCCTTCACCCGGGTGGGGATCACCGAGTGGCAGCACCACGTGCGGGTCGACCCGGCCTTCGTGCGGCCGGTCGAAGCACGTGTGCAGGTCGGCGACGCGACGAGGGCCGAACGGGTCCTCGGTTGGACACCGACCACCGACTTCGCGGAACTCGTGGGCCGGATGGTCGACCACGACGTGGCGCTGCTGCGCAGCTGAGTGTCCCGTTGGCTCAGCTGTCGGCCCGTGCCCCGTCCGCTGTTCAGTCAGCGCGTCCCGTCGGCTGATCCTTGGGGGAGGTATGCCGCGGCTGCGGTGTGAGCCGCGCGGCGAGGGCCGCCCCGGCGACGGCCGGGCTGTGCCGCTCGCGCAGCCGGGCGGCACCGGCCGCGCCGCGGCGACGAGCCTCGAGCGGGTCGGTCACGGCTTCTCGGAGTAGCCGGGCGGCTTCGGCGAGGTCGGGCTCGGCCCACGTGCCGCCCGCGGGGTAGGGCGCGCAACCGGCGGGGATGACGGCTGGGCGCCAGGGCACGGCATACCCACAGCTGTCGTCGACGAAGTCGACCACCCCGCCGTAGGCGGTGGTGACGACGGGTTTGGCATGGCACATCGCCTCGGCGATGGTCAGCCCCAGTCCCTCGGACCGATGCAACGACAGGTAGACGTCGCAGTGCCCGAACAGCGCATCGAGCTCGGCCGGAGTCGATCGCCGTTCCACGAGCAGCACGTCGGGGTCACCGGCCACCAGCAGCCGCAGTCGCTCGGCGTCGGCAACGCGCAGCCCGGCGTTCACGGACTTGATGACCAACAGCGGTCGCTTGGAAGGGGATTCGTCGCGATCGCCGGGTCGGCGGGGGAAGGCCTGGCGGAAGGCGGTGACCGCACCCCAGGGATTCTTGCGTTCGGCGGTGCTGAGGAAGTCGAAGGTGAACAGCACGATCGGCCGCCCATCGGGAAGCCCCAGCTCCGCGCGGGTGAGCGTCGGCGCGGCGGGCTCCCGCCACAGCGGTGGCGGCAGGGTCAGCACCGGCACCGGCGAGTGGGGGGCGATCGCGGCACGGACGAACTCCGTGGCCACCCACACCTCGTCGACAAGGGCGAAGGCGGGATGTTGGGTGGCCGGGAACTCGGCCACCTCCCAGTACCAGTAGCCGATCCGCCGGGTGCCCTGCCAGTCGGCCCCGGGCAGCGCGGTGATCGCGCCGAGTTCGGCGGCGTTGACGCACAGCAGCGTCACGTCGCCGGCTCGTGGGGTGACGCCGCGGGCTCGTGGCGCCAGGGCGTCCGGTTGTGGGCCGTGCCGACCGGTCCACGGCGTGATCGTGCGGGTGCGGACCGGGACGCCGGCCGCAGCCAGGGCATCGCGCAGGAGCCGGGCCGACGCACCGATGCCCAGGTCGCCTCCCAGGAAACCGACCACGTCCACGGTGACCGGTTCGGCCGTCCTGCCTCGCCCGTGGTGAGCCGGTATGCCGCGGGCGGCCGCCCGGGCCGATGCCGTGGCCGAGCGCCTGGTCCGAGCGGCGAGCCGGCCGACCCCTTCGGCGGCCCGCTTGGCGCGGACCGCCGCGGCACCCGGCCGACCTCGCCCACCTGCCCCGTCAGCTCGACCGCTTCCGTCGTCCGGGGCTGAACCCGGTGCGGCCCGACCCGAGGCGTCGGCGGCGCGACGCAGGGCAGCGGCCAGCAGGTCGGCGGCATCCGGGAGATCGGCGGCGCCGTGCCGCCTTGCCCAGTCCAGCAGGCGCCCGGTATCCACTCCCGGAACCTGGGGGAAGGCCGCCTGCAGGTCCGGCCGAGCCGCCCAGACGCCGGCGAGATACCGCGGCGGATAGCCCGGCCCGGGCGGTGAGATGAGCCAATCCCACGCTGCCGCCGCGTCGTCGTCGTTGAAGAGATCCGGCAGGTCGGCCCCGTCAGGGGCTCGCCACAGGGCCCGCAACGCCGCGTCGACCGGGAATCCGAGGGTGGTGGTGGCGCCACTGCCGGCCGGGTCGGACACCCGCCCGCCACCGACGAGCGATCGGTCCGCGCGACGGGCGCCCAGACGGTCGGCCACCAGCGACGCCAACGCCGGGTGCCGACTCAGCAGCACCGCCGGGTCGGGATTGTCCGGGTCCAGCACCCACGGCCGATCGGGGTCGGCGCGGCTCAGATCCAGCAGGGGCAGGCGTACCTGCTCGTCGGTGTACGGACCGAGGGCCGGGCGCTTCCAGTCGGCGGCGGCTACGAGCCATTCGGCGCACCAGTCGCGTGCGCCGGGTCGGACGACGACCGCTCCGGGTCCCCCGCCGACGAGGCGAGCACCCGGCATACCGGGGCGATCGAGCAGGGCCTGCTTCGCGGCACCGAGGGGGCCGAGCACCTCGACGCCTGCAGCGAGCACGATGATCAGCTCGTCGACCTCCGCGTCGACGCGGTCCGCGCGCACCAGGCGGTCGACAAGCGCGGCGGCCAGCAAGTCGGCCAGTTGGGCCGGCTCCAGGCGCACCTGGGCTGCATTGACGACGGCCGGCGACAGGTCGAGCATGTCTGGAGTCACGATCCGTTCCGCCCCGACCGCCTCGTACTGCGGGTCAGCGGCGAGCACGAAGATCCGCGCGGCCGGCTCGGCGCGGGACACCGAACGCACCGTCGCGCGGGCGGCGTTCGCCCGACCGGGCGCGGCGACCAGCGCCACCCGCATGGCCCACCTCCCGGTCGAGTCCGCGTCTGTCCGGTCCGGGTCTCCCCGCGTCCGCTCGTCGCCGCTCACTCTAGTGACGCTCGGCGCCCGCCCATCCGGGTGAGACGTACCCTGGTTGGTGGTGGTTCATGACGTTGCGCGTGACGATCCGTACCTTGGCCCACCTGGGAGGATGGCTTCGATGCGCCTAGCGCGAGCGTGGTTGCTGGCCGCACTGATCGGCGCACTCGGCGGCGTCGGCACGGTCACCGGTGTGCCGAGCGCACAGGCCGCCGAGGTCTACCTGCTCACCACCGACACGGTCGACACCTGCGCGGCCTGGACGAGCACACCCACGAGCGGGCATGTCGTCATCTCCAGCGGAGGTGGCCCTATCCTGGGCGGCACGCTCACCGTCACCCGGGTGTTCGGCTCCGCTGTGCAGGTGCCCGTCACGGGGTCCTCCGCCGACGTATCGCTACAGCTGCCCAATGCACTGTCCGGTGGGGCCTACGACGTCTCGTTCCAGGACGTCGCCGGGGACACCTCGCCGACCTATCGGCTCAACGTGTGCTTGCCGGGCTTCGTCGGCATCGGTTATCGCGTCACCGGCACCACGGCCAACCTGCTGGTCACGGTGACGACCCCGTTCACCCCCGCAAGCCCTTACTGTGTCGCCGCCCCGTCGACCGTCGACGGGGTCGATCAGGATTGGGAGTTCTCGGCGTGGGGCACGGTGCGCAATCAGTCCGCATCGGGCTGGGAGGTGGTCCAACCCATCGCCGGGCCGGCGCCCCTGGAGGACGGCGCGCGCATCGACGGATATGTCATCTGCGCCAGCAGCCCGACCGACCCGTCGGCCAAACACATCGTCGGCACCTTCACGGTCCAGCTGCCCTCGTTCGCTCCGTTCGTCCGAGCCGCCTATGCCGACTTCCTCGGCCGGCCGGCCGCCATCGACGAGGTCGACTCCTGGGTCTACGAGCTCGCCGCGGTCTACACCACGCGCGAGGGCTTCCTGCGCAGCCTGGCCACCTCGACCGAGTGGCTCAGCGTCATCGTGCGCAAGATGTACCTCGACACCCTCGGCCGCGAGCCGGACCCTGCCGGTCTGTCCACCTGGGTCAGCTGGATCCGCACCGGCCGCTTCACCGTGGCCCAGGCGGCCGCACTCTTCTATTCGAGCGAGGAGTTCTATCTGGGCCTGGGCGGGAACAACCTCAGCACCTGGGTGACCCGGCTCTACGAGAAGCTGCTCGGGCGCGCACCCGATCCGGCCGGGCTGCAGTTCTGGGTGGCGTATGCCGCCAACCCGGCCTACGGGCGCGTCTGGGTCGCCGGGCAGTTCTACCAGTCGCTGGAGTCCCGGCTCACCCGGGTGCGCAACCTCTACGAGGTGCTGCTCAAACGCGGCCCCGATCCGACGGGCTGGCCGTTCTGGGCGGAGCGGATCCTCGTCCAGGGTGACCTCGAGCTCGCGGTGAGCCTGGCCAGCAGCCAGGAATACGACCTGCGCGCCCAGGCGCGCTTCCCGGGTTGAGCGTGGTCGGACCCCGCGCGCTCCGGCCGACCGCGCTCCTGTTGAGCTGCACGACGCAGACAGTCGAGGCCGACCTCGCGATCGCCGCGCTCGCGAAGCGGGTCGACCCGACGATCCTCGTCCTCGCGAAGGGCGCGCACTTCAACGTGCTCGACGTCGAGGTGATGACGCGCCACGCCGCCCTCGACGTGGCGCTCCGCGAGGAGATCGAGGACACCTGCGCCGAGCTCGCGCGCGG
>WBZP01000862.1_pt1 | contig 39664 bp, 37 predicted proteins | sample 5204301 | NCBI WGS metagenome assembly WBZP01 (sample SAMN12412401, study PRJNA552823) | activated sludge metagenome | isolation source: activated sludge from nitrification reactor of wastewater treatment plant... | place: USA: Pennsylvania | collected 2017
CGTCCGCACTCCTCGTGAGCACATAGACCGCCCCGCTATTACCTGCCCCATTGCCAGTCGCCGCTTCATTGGGCGAGTTGGTCGTCACACCTGTCAGAGCGCTGTCTTCACCAGAAGTTCCGACGACCAGCGTTTCACCGCTCAGGGCCACACTCTTTCCAAATTGGTCACCGGCTTCGGTATTGGATGCCTTCACGTAGGCCTCTTGGCTCCAGACACCGACACTCCTCGTGAATACATAGACCGCCCCACTGCCGCTGGCACTGTTGTCAGCTTGATTGCCATTGACTCCGATCGCGTTGCTGGCTTCCTCGGTTGCCCCAACGACGAGCGTGTTCCCATCAAGGGCAACGCTCGTGCCGAAATTGTCACCGGCTCCGGCATTCGATGCCTTCAGGTAGGCCTGCTGACTCCAGACTCCCGCACTCCTCGTGAACACATACGCCGCCCCACTACCATTTGCACTGTTGTCAGCTTGATTGCCATTGACTCCGGTTGCGTTGCTCGACTCAAAAGGAGACCCGACAACCAACGTATCGCCATTAAGTGCGACACTGGTACCGAAGTTATCACCGGCCCCAATATTGGAGGCCTTCAGGTAGGCCTGCTGACTCCAGACTCCCGCACTCTTCGTGAACACATAGACTGCACCACTACCGCTGGCGGTATTGTCGGCAGGATCGCCGATCACATTGCTGTCTTCGACAACCAATGTGTCCCCGTCAAAAGCTATCGCCGTGCTAAAAAAGTCACCAGGACCCGTATTTGACGCCTTGAGATAGGCCTGCTGTGTCAACAAGATACCTGAGGAGTCCCCTCCGACCCCTGGGCAACCAGAGAGTGCCACGGCACCGAGAAAGAGTGCGGAGAGGGTACCAAACCTATGAAGCATCGAGAGAAATGTCATGGGAGCCTCCATGTCCGCGGATCCATATTCGAGATGGATGGGATCGTAGCAGAGGTCCTGACAGAGTCCAGAAAATAGCTGAATTACGTAATTGCAGTTCTACCAGTAACTATGACAGCCGTACAAACTATGCTGACCGTGTGGTGACAAACCCTGGCTTCCTGAAAACTGTATCTGCATATGTATGGGTACTGAGAAGACCTGGATCTCTTGCAGGCTGTTTAGAAAGGCTGCAGCGGGCGAAGAGGCGAATCGTAGGCTTTTTCACTCGCCCACCTATCGCCTGTGTGAACGGGTGTTTGTCCATGCCGTACGGTGAGTCTCTGAGCGACGTGAGAACGTCGCTGGCGGTCAGCGTCAACAGCCTGTTAGCGATTTCCAGGACGGGCTTGTTGAGATTGCCACGATGCCGATCGAATCATATTGCCCCATTCCGCTTTGGTTCCTCGGATCCACCGGATCAGCCCGATCAGCTTCCAATAAGAATTGAGTTGCCGATACCCAAAATTCTCCACGACCGACACCAGAACGAGCATAAGAAGGTCCGATGGCCGCTGGTACAGATGAAAGGTCATTTCTTCCATCAGCAGAGCGCTCAGGGACAGCGTGATCCCGAGCCCGATGGCAACCCCCACACAGACAAGCCAGACTTGCACGGAGACCAAGCCCAATCCCAGTCCGATCAGCAACAGTGCATAGCCCATGATCTCAAAGGCCGGTCCAAACCACTCAAACACCGCCATAAACGGAAAGGCCAACCACCCGACCGTGCCACCCTTTGGATGGCAACAGAGTTCGAAGTGCCCTGCGAGGCTGTCGCAGAGTCCGCGTTGCCATCGGATACGCTGATTCCTGAGCGTGCGATAATCTTCCGGTACTTCAGTCCAACAGACAGGATCCGGCACATAGGTAATCCGATAGGGGAGATCATTGATCCGATGATAATGATGGAGCCGCACCACGAGTTCCATATCTTCGCCGATCGTGGCCGTCCGGTATCCTCCCACTTTCAATACCGCCTCCTTTCGAAATAACCCAAAGGCCCCTGAGATGATCAACATCGCATTCATCGGAGACCATCCTTGCCGACCGGACAAGAACGCGCGGAGGTATTCGACGGTTTGGAGAAGCGCCAACAGGCTCGACGGTAGGCCCACTTGTTTCACGCGTCCTGCTTCAACGGAGCAACCATTGGCGACACGGATCGTGCCCCCGCAGGCGACAGTACGATGGTCGAGCAAGAACGGCTGCACCACGCGATAGAGACTGTCTTGCGCCAAAACCGAATCTGCATCGATACAGCAGAACAATGGATAGACCGACAGGTTAATACCTGCATTGAGTGAATCCGCCTTCCCACCGTTTTCTTTGTCGATCACACGAACGTTGGCGTAGATCGAGGAGTGATAGGTCGCTCGAATCGGCTGGGTCGGCAGATCGCGGCCGTACGCCTCAGGAAAGGGCTTCAGCTCGAACGCTCGCCGCAGCACATGGATGGTATCGTCCTTCGAGCCGTCGTTGACGATGATGATTTCGAATTCGGGATACCGAAGCTGTAACAAAGATTGAATAGAACTCGCGATTGTAGCGGCTTCGTTATATGCTGGCACAATGATGCTAATTTGTGGCTCATACCCGGTGAACGCTTGCGGGAAATGCTCCCCCATTCGCTCTTCAAAATACTGGCGTAGCGAGAAAATGGAAATGGCATTGAGCAATAAGTACCCACCCGTCAATGTCACCAAGTACAGCAGAAATAATGCCTGGGATGCACCGTAAATCGATTCCAACGTCATCCGTGATTCGAGGCAGACTCGCAATGCATTTCGGCTCGCTCCCTGAATTCTTACCATCAAGTTGGCTGCACCGACGCGCCGCCTGGGTGATCCTCATCTTAGGATGGCTCTGGCCTTCTATGGCCCTCACCCAAGACTGGATGATCCCCGGGGAACGTTTGCTGACCGATGTCGAGGAGATCGAATTGGTGTACGCCGGTTCTCAGCCTATTCCCAAAATTATAGTGCGAGGGCGACAGACGGCCAATTCATTTGTTCTTTCTTTCCATCGTCCCTCAGGAGACCGACTAGACTTGTTGCCTCAGGCCGGAGTTTCGCACCCTATTGAGGCTTGTCAAGCAACCTGGGTGAGTCTGGTCCCTCCGCTCCATGTGCGGATTGATCACAGGGGAAGTGCTCCTTGCGGAGTGATGTGGTCGCTGCAAGCGGCCGGCAAACATTTGGACGCGTTATCATTTCGCACGCTCCGCGTACGCGGGACAACCTCAAGCCCTGTACAAATCGAATTGGTCGATGCGCTGACAAAACCAGAACAGGCTCACGCCGTCACCGAACGGATTACTGGAAACTTCTCACTCGAGATACCACTGGCCTCCCTCGCGCAACAGGTCGACCTTCGACAGCTTGCTCAGGTTCGACTCGTAACCGACGCTGATACTGACATGATCCTCGACGAACTCGCGTTCGTAGGACCATCGTCCGAACCTCATCCGACTCCAGCCATTGGGTTTTGGTATTGGGACTATCGCTCGGCGATACGAGATCCAGAGAGCATGGTAGCCGCTTGTCGACAGCAGCACTGCCGACGAATCTTGCTGCAACTGCCCGATCTGCGCGACGCGGACCAGATCTGGACGGCCTATGCCCAACTCTTCACTCTGGCAAAGGCGGCAGATATTGAACTCCTGGCGCTCGACGGAGCACCGGACATGATCGACCATGCCACGCCCTTGATCGACAAATTGAACCGGTTACTGGAGCTGATAGGAAACGATATATCTCCGGCTGTGCAGTTGGACATCGAACCATACCTATTAGAAGGCTTTCCCGATGACCACACGATCTTTGCTCGCTACTTGGACACCATCGATCGAGTAGCCACCGTCTTACGAGACCGAGCGAAACTCTCCGTCGTAATTCCCTTTTGGTTCTCCTCCACCATTCACGGGCAGCGGCCTCTCGCATTTTCGGTGATGGACCGGGTGGACGAAGTCGCCGTCATGAGTTATCGAACCGATGTGGACGAACTGATGACGATCAGTGACGACATTCTCCGCTACGGGGCACTGGTACATGTTCCGGTCTGGCTTGCCCTGGAAACCACGAACCTGCTCCCCGAACGACATATCATCTTGAAACGAGAGCACCGGACGGCTTTGGCAGACGGCGTGCTCGATCCGATCCGACGAATATTGCGATTGGAGGCACCGACACAACAAGAACGACCAGAGCAAGACCGTATGTGGTTTCGCATCCATCATCAAACCACGGTCCGGCCCGAGCGCATTTCATTCTCAGGTCGTACAGAACACGACGTGCAGCGCACGATTACGGATCTGTTCACTCGGATTCATCAATCAAGCTTTTCAGGACTCGTGATTCATGATCTTCCCGGCTACCTCTCGCTCACACGATAATATGACGACCAACCCAGCCTTAAGACGATCAACTCCGAATCGTCCTCCTCTGCCGATCATCTGGATTCTTGCTTCGATGCTCTGCGCGGTCGGATATCAACCGGTTCATGCTACTGATGGGGCATCATCACGCGCGTTGCTCGAGCAAGCCAAACAGCTTGAACAGGCTCAGCAGTACGCTGCTGCTATTGACATCTACCGCACCCTACTTCGACAAGACCCTGAGAATGACGACATTCGAGCCGCACTCGCCCGACTGTTGTCGTGGCAGGGGTCTCATGCCGAGGCTGCACAGCTGTACCGGGAGATTATCCGGCGTCATCCAACCGATCTCGACGTCCGAACCGCGTTGGCACGGGTGCTCTCATGGCAGACGGACCGGAAGGAAGCCCAACAACTCTATGAAGCGATCTTACAGGAAGACCCTCGGCATGTTGACGCGCTTCAAGGATTGGGAGATCTCCTATTTTGGGAAGAACGTGTCGTAGATGCCCTCTCCTACTACGAAAAAGCGTATGCCATTGGTCAGGATCCGGTGATCGCCGAGCGGATCGCTTCAATCAAACGTGCGCGCCCACCGTTAGACAATCCGCAGCCGACCCTGGCCCCTGCTTTTACTACAGAGGAAAGAGCGGAGCGCCTCGCACAGGCACAGGCCTGGGAGCGGAGTGGCGCATACAGGCAAGCGATGAGTACGTACCAACAGATTCTGGTTGTTTCTCCGACTGACGACGACACCCGCGGACACCTCGCGCGCGTTTTGGCACGAGACCGACAGTTAGATGAAGCTGCCTCGCTATACCGCGACATCCTCACCCGTCATTCCTCCGATCTCGATGTCCAGATCGGTCTGGCACGTGTGCTGTCGTGGCAAAAACAGTATGCCCAAGCAATTCAACAGTATCAGGCCGTGCTGGAACAGGACAGTACGAATCGAGAGGCCTTGCAGGGGTTAGCCGATACCTTGTTCTGGAGTGGAGCTACTCGGGAAGCCACGCATCAGTATGCGCGCCTCTATCAGTTGACCGGTGATGAAACGGTTGCCGCACGCATGCGGGACATCTCCGCCACACTCGACGCGTCACCGCGGGCCCCACTTGGTCTACGCGATTCAATCATTCGGTTACCATTCCGCGACTATCTCAAGGTCGGGTACGGTCAGTTTGCCTATTCGCGCGATATCCAGGATGAACGAGATGTCCTGTTCGAGGTCTCCAAATCCATCGGCGCACAAACCCTGATCGCCCGAGTCGAACCGATCAACCGATTCGGCTTTCATGACACGGTGTTGTCGGCGGAAGGATACAGTCCCTTGTGGCATCGAGCCTGGGGGTATCTCGCTGCACAAGGGACGATCAATCCAGACTTTTCGCCCAAGTATTCGTTTGCGGGTGAAGTGACCCAGGGCCTCGGTCTTGTGCATCCCCTGCTCACGAGGCTCGAGGCCTCACTCGGCTATCGCTACCTGTCCTACAAAACGGATGATATTCACTTGCTCAGTCCGGGATTCACCGTCTTCCTCCCGTTTAACTTCTGGCTCACAGAAAAACTGTATTACGTCCCGGAGACCGGCGCCATCACGCTTTCGTCACGGCTGACCTGGCGCCCCACCAACCGTCTCCAAGTTTTCGTGTCGGGCTCATTTGGAACCTCCGGCGAACGGATCGTCTCCACACAAGATGTGACACGCGTGAGCAGTCGAACCATCCAAGGGGGAATTGTCTTGCCTGTGGTCGATCGGGTCTCTCTGGAAATCAGCGGATATGATGAAGACCGAGGAGCGCTGTATACCAGACGCGGAGCCAGTTTCAGCATCATCTACCACTGGTAACGGCAACCGATGTGAGAGAGGAGCGCGTGCTTGCCTTCATCGATACCGACCTTCCACTCGACCTCTGGTATATCAGTGCGGTCGTGCTGAGCTGCATTATTGTCCTGCTGCTTACCTCCATTCTTCTGTTCCGTCGACACCGCCTGGCGGCCCAACACCGACGACAGCGAGTCATCACCACCTGGAAACCGTTGCTGGAACAGTATGTTCAAGAGCCCCTGCACACACTCCCCACCCTGACACGTCGTGATCATATGGTCTTCCTCTATCTCTGGAACGAGCACTATGAATCCGTGGGAGACGCGATGATCGCACCGCTGGTCCATGTCGCCCGGAGAGTTGGGAGTCACCATCTGGCAAAAGAGCTGCTGCATTCACACCAGCTGAGTCACCGGATGCTTGGAGTCGTCACATTGGGGCGATTACAGGACCAATCAGCCTGGACACCGATTAGCAGCTTATTGCCCCATCACAATTCATTCTTGGCCTTTAACGCGGCGCAAGCCCTGCTTCGTATCGATCCGAAGGCTGCACTCTCGCTGCTCTTACCCGTTCTTGGCCGACGAGAGGACTGGTCCCCACTGAAAATTGTCTCCATGCTGCACACCGTAGGACGGGATCTGGCATCTGAAGTCCTTGCACAAGCGGCCATCCAGGGAGATCCCGATATCAGCCCACGACTGATCCGCTACCTGCCGGGGACGAAAAGTCAGCGCGGTCTGCCGATCCTCCGTCAATTCCTCCGAGATGAGGCCTGCTCCACCAACATGCTGGCTGCGAGTCTCTTCGTGTTCGGAGAGTTTCGCGATCCGGCTGATCTCCCGATGGTTCGGCAACACCTGACTCATGAGGCCTGGTATGTCCGAGTTCAGGCTGCAACGGCACTGGGAAAGTTGGGAACCGTCGAGGATGAGGACCGGTTGATCGACTTGTTCAACGATGAGCAGTGGTGGGTCCGCTATCGGGCAGGGGAAGCTTTGGTGAGTTTAGAATCGATGACGGAAGAAAAACTGATGAAGCTGCAAGAATCGCTTACTTCGCCTGAAGCGCATGAAATCCTCGCTCCCATCTTGGCAAAATTCCGGGCACGTCGTGCTCCGATTGCGGTCAGGCCTTAAGACGACGGTCACGGGTAGAAGGCCAAGGTTGGTAGTTGGACACTGGCAGCTTACGCTTTCGACCTCTCCACGATACACCACTGCGAGAAGATTCGTTGTTCGCCCTTCGATAGAACTCAGAGCCGTGAGCCTGTCGAACCGTGAAGCGTGAGGCCATTTGACCCGGAGTTTCAGGTTTCATGTTCAAAGTGTCACGGTCCGCGAAACCAACAACCTGAAACATGAAACCTGAAGATATGGATTTCGCTTTCAGCAACTGCCGAGCTGTCACAACAAAGCCCGGTGGGGACGGCATCTGCCATCCCCACCGGCCTTTCATTGTGCACCTATACCAGATTGTCTATTCTACTTATTAGCGGTTCCCTTTACCAGGTTTCTGGTTAGGGACCGTCCCTGGGTTTTTCTGTTCATCAGTCAGCTGGCCTTTCCAGGTTTTGCAGTCCCTGGTACTGCAGTTTTGCACCCATTGCTGAACCCAGCCGTTGTAGGCAACCGGAACCGCCAGGACACCCTGCCCACCCATACCCTTATTGCCGATTACCGTATCGTCTTGAACAACCGACGCCGATCCAGCCAGCAACACTCGCCCGACTTCCACGGCATCACTCGGATCGCCGTCCCCATTGGGATCTGGATCCACGACGATCATTGCATTGCTGAACTTATTGGCAATATAGGCGTAGTACCCGCCCCCTACCTTGGCCCCATATTGCACCCCATGGCAACCTGGATCACAATCCAACGTTTTCACGACTGTGTCTTCCTTCGGATTGACACTACCGTTCGGCAGTTTATGCCGCGTATCGACTACCGTGATGGTGGCGGTCAAGGTATTGGCCGTCACCATGTTGGTTCCATCCGGACTGGTCGGCGTCTGAATCGGTAGGGCGCCGACAAACGAACAATCACGACCCGGCACCCCCGGCGATTGGTACAATAGGCCGCCAGGGCAACCTCCGGCTGGATCGTACTTCTCGATCAAATTAATCTTCTTGATCTCCGTGTTGGTTACCATATCTATAACCGATATGGTGTTATCAAGAAAATTGGCCACATAATATTTAGTCGAATCCGGCATCATACCCGTAGCAATTGGGACAGCTCCCACAGTAATCGTGTTTTTGATCATACCGGCTGGGAAATTATACACGGTTGATGTGTTCACATTTTCATTGGGCGTCACCATTGTATTTCCGTCAGCGCTCATCCAATGACCATGAGGATGGGTGGCGTTAACAATATCTCCCTCAGCAACGACCATATCATTTCTCATCGGGATGTCAGCAATGAAGACATTCTTATTTGCCAACGTGTCAAACTCCCGCACGTTATTGCCACCGTTCTGTGCCACATGCACCAGATCGTTATTGGCTCTCGTCATGACATGGGAGGGGGCGGGACCCGCGTTGAGTTCACGGATGAACGCGCCGGTCGTTCTATCAAACACCGCCAATCTCTCGTCGAACCATTGGGTCTGATAGATCACCTTCTGATCTCTATCCGTCCACATGTTGTGGGGATGGTTCATATTGCGGGCCGGGAGTGCAATCTTCTTCGTGAGCGTCCAATCCGTTCCATTGACAGCGGTCGCCATCCCCGGCTTCGACTTCCCCGCCGTTAATTCAAACTGGGTGTTAACCCAGATTTCACCCACCGCTGCTGTGGTCGGGTTATGCAATTGAGCTTTTGCATCGACTGGGACCGACTGCAGGAGCGTATTGAGATTCGCAACCGGAACCTTCGGCGGAGGACTATTCGGATTCGGCCTCGCAGCATACGCAATCACCGGGACAGGAGGATACTTTGGTTGCCAGTTAGTTGTATTGTAATCCTTCCAATTAGTCGGGTCCGTGATCATGAAGTCGGTTTTCACCAGACGAAGAGCCAAATCGCTGGCCGTCGGAACCTCAATGCCGTTCACCAGCGTAATCGTTTCACCAAGATCTAATCCTATTGGCCCTAAGCCTATTTGCTGCAAGACATTATTCGGATCATCCAGTGTCGTATCGGGATCATCCACGATGACGGTTGCAAACATGTAGACATGGATGTCACAGATGAACACATACAGGCCTGGTGTATTCAACCTTACTTCGTTTTTCCCATCCGTTACCGGGTGGAGAAAATCGATAGGTGTCTTGAATGGCGTCGTGGCGAAGGGTATGTCAGCATCGTGTGTGGCACCCGTAGGCCACAGCAAGCTCAGCGCCGTATGGATGGTGCTGGCTTCTCCGCCCACTGAGGAAAACCCCACCGATTCTCCTTTTTTAATGACAGCGAGGGATCGTTGCTCAAGTGTGTTGAGAGCTTCAAGTCGCGGCACACACCCGATTGATTCCGATTTGGCAGTGTTGGAACAGGTAAAAAAGTTCCCTGGTCTGTCTCCAGCCTCGAATGTGATGGTCGGTGCTGCCTGGGCAACGCTGGCCGTGCCCCATCCCACCAGAATACTGAATAAAGCCAATAAGAGTTGTCGTATGTTCATAACGCCTTCCTTTACGGTTTTGCCCTGTGCGAATAGCTGCTGTTCACACAGGACCTTCGTTTCCATGAACTCTACTTTTTATGGACGTGAAGCTCCGACATCATGCCAAATGTGGCATGAGGAAGGATGTGACAATGGAACAGCCACCGACCCAGTCCTCCCCCTACAGACTTGTCCATCGTCGGCCGATCGGCCAAGGACACCCGGAATGTGAGGGTAGCAAACGCAGGCACATCAAGGATGTCCACAAACTCATTATACGGGAAGCTGTAGGATGCTCCTCCGATTGAGGATGTCAGACTCTTCGGCTGAAACGAAAACCCGTGCAAATGAAACGGATGGTGCGCCCCCGTCGTATTGGTCACCGTCAGCTCCATCGTATTGGCGAGGGCTGCATGGCGGGATGATGCCAGATAAAAAGGATTGCCGGAGCTTTGCAGACCGTCTTTCCCGAGACCGGTGAAGTCACGCGGCATCGGGACCCCGTCAATCGACCCCTCAAACGCACCGGTGTTGGTCCAAAACGTCAGTTGGATGTCTGGATTCGTTGACCCGTTTTCACTGCCTTTAAGGTCAAGATTACCCGTTAATGTATCGAGCGCCGGAACTGACGCCCCCACACTGCTCAGCAATCCTGTACCCTGGCCAATGGAGTACGAACCCGCACTACCATTCACTTTCAGGTGCATCATCGGCACCGTCGGAGTCCACGACCATGTATCGAGCACTCGCTGAAAATCCTCCTGCCAGAGGGTCAGCACGCCCGAGGCGCCAGACGGAATTGCCGCCACCACATCCGCACGACCGGCGGGCGGAACCAGAATTTCACCCTGCTCATACCCCAAACCATCCCCCCCCTCAAGAACCGCGTTGTTGAGCAGCCCCCCTTGTCCACCGATTCGAACCAGGTTGACTTGCGTTCCTCCGCCGTCAGTCAACCGAAGACGCATGTACCGAACCGGCGAGGGATTTACAATTTGGAGCCGTAATCCCTGTCCAGCTTGGACGTCAAGCGTCTGCGCCCCAGCTGCAAGCGCGCCTGGCGCAGCAGGAGTTCCCACCCGACCGCCGACAATGACGCCGTTGGTCAAGACGGTAAACCCTTCACTCATACGACCAGTCAAGCTGGGAGATTGAATGTTCGGAACGTCTCCGGCAGTGAATGGCCCCCTTAAATTTCCATTTGCATCCAGCGGATACGTATCACAGAGGATGCTCGGGGACTGCGTCAAAATATGATTTTGGTAGTTGATCGCCCACGAGGTAATACCACTGACGTGCGGTAGCACCGTGTCATCATATGTGACCGGGTTGTTCTCAGGATTGCATACCGTGATGTCGCTGAGTACCAACGTCTTGGTTTGTGCTGCCGAAGGGATCATATTCTGCGCGATAAGGGCTGCCTCATACCCTTTGTTATCTTGAACAATGATTGACCCGTAAAGCCCTTTAGCTACCTGGTTGGTCGACGAATGGTGATGCGGGTGGTACCAGAAGATCCCCGGCCGGCTGACGATGAAATCATAGGTGAACGACCCCCCTGGAGCCACTGCAGGCTGTGTCACTTCCGTCCCGTCACTGGCATTGTTCAACTCAATGCCGTGCCAGTGAACACCCGACACATTCGCCTCCGGTTTCAAACCTGAAGGATCGAGTTTATTTACAAAATGCACGATGACCCGGTCTCCCACCTTGAGCCGAAACTCCGGTCCTGGGATTCCGGCCACAGTACAATTGGTTAAACCAGCATCGGAACAGCTCCTAAACGCCATCGCGTTCGCCGTCACTCCATTGCCGATATCGACGGACGCCTCGTCTGCCACAATCCAGGTCTCGATGCCATTGCTTGGATTAGCGTCCTTATCGAGAACCTTAGGAACCTCATACGGCCCGACTCCCGTCGTGGCATGTACTGACTCGTTGCCAGCCATACACAGCGTGAGCGCCACGCCAGCGACGAGGCACGCTGTCCAACCGCGGACGCTCATGACTGTCGCGCAATAACTTGATACACCTTTCATCATGATACATCTCCCTAATGTGATGACTATCGATCCACTTGCACACTGAAATGAATTCTTCTCTTCACATGACTCGGCTTTTCTATCCGCATCCCGGCCTACGTTAAAAAGTCACCATCGGACTTCTCCCCCATACAGTCGACCTTCTTTTGAGGCACCCACCTTCGCTTCACCACTCCAACTACCCCCCCACCGAAATCGCATTAACGGCAAGACGACCTCATTTCCTGTACACCGACTTATCCAATTTCGGAAGCGGTCACGCATACCACATACGACTTCGCAGAATCAATATTTCATACTAATTAATAACTAGTAATACTTTTTTAATCTTACACGCATCATGGACACTTTTATTGTCCTCACAACCGTAGGGGGAATCATGTCCCATAGAGACCAGCCTTAACCCTGAATGCACGCTCGAGGAACACCACACCTCCCCAGCGCTTCCGAATCTGGCAAGCAAAATCTGTTCTCAATAACCTGCGATGAGGTAGTGGGCACAAGAGTGTCTCGTTTCCCTGAAAATATGTGATTTTTCGCCTCTACATCCCGGTGAGACCGGATCACTTCACCCATTGAGCGCTAGAATCTTTGACCATGTATCGAAATGGATTCAGTATCTAAAGAGATTCACTGGAGACCCTCTCCTATTCAGGAGAGAGTCCCTTCTCGACGAAAACGTTTTGGTGAACTTAAGATCAATGGCGAATGAGAAGCTGAGGGGATTGTAACGGTAGAGGGCTGTCCAGCCTGAGCATCCCTCAGGCTGGACAGATGAATGCCTACTGAATCGGATTTCGCTGCGTGGGTGTCAGCTGATTCTTCCATGTGTCTGGAAGGTTCTGCACCCATCCATTATAGACGACCGGAATCGTCAGAATGCCCTGTCCCCCCATGCCACGATTGCTCGTGATGGTATCGTCAGTGGCAGTGACGTCAGTCGCAGTGAGCAGAATACGGCCGGCAATCTTCGCATCGTCCAGATTGCCGTTATTATCAGGATCTGGATCAACGATAATGAGACTGTTTGAGAACTTGCTCGAGACGTAGGCGTAGTACCCGCCGCCTTGCTTGGCCCCGTACTGCACGCCATGGCAGCCGGGGTCGCAGCCGAACATTTTAACAACCGTATCCGTTCTCGGATCGATGAGCAGGATCGTCCCTGTGAGCGTGTTCGCCGTCACCATACTCGTTCCATTGGGCGCGACTGGTGTTTGAATCGGCAACGCTCCGACCGGGCCGGTGATTACGCCGCTGATCGCGTTGTAGTTTGCCAGCAGATCGATCGTCCCAATCGGCAATTGTGCCGCAGTATCAATGATCGTGATTGTGCTATCGAGAAGGCTCGCCACATAGGCTTTCTTTGAATCCGGCGTCATGCCCGTCGCAATTGGGAGATTGCCTGTCTGCCGGATCGCCTCGATGCGGTTATTCGCAAAGTTGTACTGGGTGCTGTTCGACGTAAAGGCATTCGGTGTCAGCATCAACTTGCCGTCATGGCTCATCCAGTGGGCGTGAGGAGTGCCTGCTCCGATATTGATGCGCCGCTGAACGCCGTTGGCCAATGGAGCCAGCTCCACGACCGAATCGTTGGTGGGCGAGCCGTTCAAGGCCACGTGGAGCTGATCGGTGTCGACCCGCGTCATCACATGGGAGGGGGATTCCCCGACCGAGATGTTATTTAAGAATTGGCCGGTCGTGCGGTTAAAGACCGTGAGCTTACTGTCGAACCACTGCGTCTGATAGATCAGATTTTGATTCCGATCCGTCCACATGTTGTGGGGATTGTTCATGTTGATCTGAGGCAACGCCACCTTCCTGGTCGGCACCCAAGTTTGGCCGCTCACGGCAGTGGCTGTTCCTGGTTTGCTCTTTCCTCTGGTCTTTTCGAATTGTGTATCCACCCAGATTTCCCCAACCGCCTGCGTGGCTGGGTTGAACAAGGCATCTTTGGCCTTGTCGTTCTCTATCCCCGATACCATTGTACTCAGATAGGAATCTAGATTGACGACCGCCCCACCGGTAGCCCGAACATTCACGTTCGGATACGTGATACGCCAAGGGCCTGGAGCCGTATAGTCCAGCCAGTTTCCAGGATTGGTCGCAATAAAGAACGTGCGCAACAGTCTGGCCGCAAGATTGCTCGTCGTCGGCACCCCTACCCCGGACGGGAAGGTGACCAATGAAATTTGTTCGCCCAGATCCAATCCCTGCGTGGCTGGATCATCCACGATCACTGCGCCGAACATGTATGGATGAATCTTACAGGTGAAGACATAGAGTCCCGGTGTATGGAGCACCACTTCGTCTGACCCCTTCCGCGGCGCCGTGTCGAACGGCATGTTGATGGCACCGCTTGGAAAAATCAGACTGGTTCTGGTGTGAACGGTATTCGACTTGCCGGTAAATCGTACTTCGGTTCCCGGTGTGGCAACCGCCATCGACTGAAAGCCTGCTACGGGTCCAGCTGCATTGCGAAACCACGCACCCGGCTCGTCAGTCAGTTCAAATTCGATCCGTGGATCGCCCGCCTGAGCCTGATTCACCACTGAAGCGACCGTGGGAACGAAAGCGATGGCCAAACATGACCATACAAATACCATGGCCCTCTTGCTCATTCTCTGCCTCCTTAGATTGAGTGGGGTAGTTAATTACAAGACGGCAGCACTGTACCAGTTCAGGCTGTGGGCAAACGTCACATCGTATAAGAATTGACTAAGATTTGACCGTATCACTTGTCTATAGATCCCAGGCTATTACCCATGCAAACCATTTTTAGCGCGGATAGAGCTTGGTACTAATTACACACAATCTGATGACATTTCAGAATGAATATGGCCTGGTGATTGCCTCGCGCTGATTGCAACTCATATGTATCCAATTTGATGCTGTATCTAAATGGCTTCATTTTCGTAATCAACGACCATCAGCTATCCACCAAGCTCTCACATGTTCAACCATGCTGAGACCTGAATAAGTCCGTCAAGGAAAGGGATGATAGGGTTAACGCACGTCTTGAAAGAATAGGCGAGGGCGAACCGGCAGGCGAAACTCGACGTGGAGAATAATATGCAGCACGCGAACAAAGCTTTTCCAGATCCGCATCCTGATGAACATCCTGGTTTCGGTGACAACCAGTGGAGAGAGTACCAACGGTTCGGTCATCTTGATAACCCGCTCACAAAAGGCCACATCTTCCAGTATTGGGTAATCTGGGAATCCCCCGAGTTGCTTGAAGACTGTGATCGCTCAATTCGCATCAATATGCGAAAGCTTCATCACGCAACATTTTTACTTTCTCTCGACATGTACCGTTGTTGTTGCACAATACCCCTGTTCACACATGCTATTGACGAGGAGGCACCCGATGCGAACATCTCACACGAGAATTCCTTTAATTCTCCTGGCGAGTCTAATCATACCTTCGATGACTTCCCCATCCGTCACCTTCGCCGGCTCACAAGACAAGGGGAACCCGGTTGCTCCGCCCTCGGGAGTGGCCTCTACAGACTCGCTTGACTCCGTGAAAAGTGCCTATCCCCTCTCACGTCCCAGTCAATCGACTCCTCAACCTGGTCCAGCATGGAAAACCATTGGGGGCACGATCACACGCATCAAGGGCGAGGTTTATACGGTCGAAGATTACGAGGGAAACCAGATTCACCTGTATGTCAGCCGGGGAACCAAACACCTACGCGGTCAGAAGAAAGTCGGCGACCGGGTACGGGCCGAAATCACCAGAGACGGCTTCGCGAACTCCATTCAATAGGTTGGACTGCCTGGCTGTTTCTAATTATTTGACTGAGCTCGTCACTGGAGCATCAGACGTCTTCAGAAACACAATATCCCCGTAATAGGCCACCGCTCGCTCTTTAGTGTTGTCGGTATCCGTCATGATGGCCGTGCCGTTGCTCATCGGAGGCTCCTCGATCCAGGCGCCAAGTCTTTGTGACCCGCTCTCGACTACCACCATTATGACGAAATCCGTATAAGCATTATCGATGATCACACCGATCGGAATATCTCAAGACAGGGCCTGGCCCGCCTTATACTTGAGTGTCTTTCCAAAACGCACCTTATCAGGATCGTATTCAAACATGATGTAGAGTCTGGCCGGATAATCCTCTCCGTCTTTTCTGGTGGCATCGCTCTTCTGAAGCAAGTTCTCGACCTACCACCGCCATCGTACGATTGGAAATTCCTTCAGATCGCTTCTAACAGCTTTGGTCAGACCTGAAGCCGAGGCCTCGCTGATGGCCTTGACCATCGTGACACCTCTCTCCGTGATGACTTCGTACTTGGTCTGGATCGGGATCTTCTTGAAGATGAGCGGCTTCCAACCCTCCGGGAGAACGGCTCCCATCGTCGAAACCGAAAACCTGCCGACCACTTCCGCCAGCGCCAGCTGAGTCCGCACCAGACAGGAGGCGTCGGCCATGGAGAGCGTTAGCAGAATCAGTGCGACTCGGATAGCCTTCCGCATCAGCATGCGGTGCCATCATCGCCGCAACCAGGCAAACAGCTTGGTCAGAAGATTCTTCGTCCCCTGTGTAAAGTGCGCTTTTCTCCAAAGATTGACGACTTTCTTGTTCACTTCAGCCTGCGTGGGATAGGGATGGATCGTACCGGCGATCGTTTTTGCCCCGACTCCTGCCTTCATGACAACCGCAAATTCACTGATCAAGTCCCCCGCATGACGTGCCACGATGGTCGCCCCAAGAATCTTGTCGGTCCCTTTTCGAATGTGCATCCGAGCAAACCCTTCCTCTTCCCCGTCCAGGATCGCCCGATCTACTTCGCTGAGTTTGTAGGTATAGGTTTCAACTTCGACCCGCTTCTCCTTGGCATCTTTTTCGTACATCCCGACATGAGCAATTTCCGGCTCGGTGAACGTACACCAGGGCATGTTCAAGGACTCGACATCGGCATAGCCTAAACCAAGAGGATGCGGGAACAAGGCGTTCTGAATGACGATCTGCGCCATGGCATCAGCCGCATGGGTAAACTTGTAGCGCGAGCAGACATCACCCGCTGCAAAAATTTTGGGATTCGTCGTTTGCAAGCGACGATTCACCACAATTCCATTCCGATCGTACTCGACTCCTGCTGCTTCCAATCCAATCCGCTCCACATTCGGGGTTCGCCCGACCCCGAGCAGAATCTCGTCGACAATGACCGCGTGCTGTTGGGCATGCGACTCAACGGTCAGCCGTTTTCCTCCTTCGACCTTTTCTACCTGCAAACCCTTCCCGCAACAAAGAAGCTGAACTCCATCACGAAGCATCTGCTGTTCGACAATCTCCGCAGCGTCTCGGTCCTCATTGGGCAGAATACCGTGGGTCGTTTCGATCAAATAGACTTGGCTTCCAAACCGTGCGAAGGCTTGCGCCAGCTCGCATCCGATCGGCCCTGCCCCAATGACTCCCAGGCGCTGGGGGAGCTGCGTGAGAGCAAAGACACTGTCATTCGTCAGATAGTCGACTCCTTGTAAGCCGGGCGTAGTCGGAATCGTCGCCCTGGCCCCCGTACAGACCGCAGCTCTTGCAAACGTGAGCACCCGGTCACCGGCTGAACCCTCCACCTGGATCGTATCAAAACCCAGAAATCGTCCGCTGCCGATGTACACATCGACCCCAAGGTTTGTGTAGCGGCGAGCAGAATCGTTCTGACTGATGCGAGCCCGCAGTTTCCGCATGCGCGACATAACGGCCCCAAAATCGTACGTCACTCCCGTGGGAATATGGAGGCCAAACTCCGTCGCTTTTCTCAGATCCGCCCAAGCCTTAGCGGCACGAATCAGAGCTTTTGAGGGCACACACCCCACATTGAGACAATCCCCACCCATCAGATGCTTTTCGATCAGCGCCACTTTGGCACCGAGACTTGCAGCGACCACGGCTGTAATCAGCCCGGCAGTTCCTGCTCCAACCACCACCATGTTGTACCGACCTGTCGGTTCAGGATTGACCCAATCTGCGGGATGCACATTGCTGACAAGCTGTTGATTCGACTCGTCGTACGGAAGAATCAATGGCTGATGGTGTTCACTCATATCGACGATTCCTGACAAAGGGTATGACATCATAGCCTGGTATCCTTGGTTGCGTATAATCAATCAAGAATTTATTTCTCATACCGAATTGTAGAAAACCGTTTATACACAACTGGGATCAGTGCCAGCAGTCCTAAGAGCACAAAGGCGCCGATGACATTGGGCGAGGCAATTTCTTTTAGTGAATTAATTGTCCCAAGTTGACGCCCCGCATACGCGTACACAAACGATCCGGGAATAATGCCGATGGCTGTAGCAAGGATGTACGTTCCGACATTGACGCGTGTGAGTCCGGATACCAGATTGACGACAAAGAAGGGAAAGAGCGGAATCAGCCGTAGGGTCAAGAGATAGCTGAACGCATTCTTCGCAAACCCTTCTTGGAACGGGCCAAGTCGAGCCCCAAACTTCTGCTCCACCGCATCACGCAATACATATCGTGCAGTAAGAAAGGCCAGCGTTGCCCCTGTTGTTGCCCCCAGATTGATAAACAGAGTCGCCCACCCCGCACCAAACACAAATCCACCGGCTAAGGTCAGGATCACAGCACCCGGAAGTGACAAGCCTGTCACCAGGATATAGGTTCCGATAAAGATCGCCACGGCAGCAGGGAAGTTGGCGTCCGTGAATGCCATCAAGCTATCCCGGTTTTCTCTCAATGCCGTTAAGGAAAGAAGTTTCCCAAGATCAAGATAGAAGAAGGCCGCAACGGCGAGCACCACCACAAGTGCGATAGCGATCTTCCCTAAATTGGAATGTGCAGATTCGCGCTGATTCAAGGCTGGGGTTGTCATAGCGGCCTCGTGGCGTATCATGGGACCTCCTCCGCTGACTGTCAATGTGCCGACTCATTTACTTGACTCATAAGTCGGTCCACCTTCTTACAGGAAATATAACGCAATGAGGGAAGAGCCTCTCACTCGATGCCAGAGAACGGGAATTTATTTAAGGTGGTTAATGGATTTCAACGTGGAGTGAAGTGCGGCCGGTAAGGAGACCTCGTGTCTCTGCTACATCTAGCGCAAGGTATGGCAGTATTGCTCCAGCTGTTGAGCAAACACGAGAAATTGGTCGCCACCTTCGCGGCGATACTGCTCTTTTGGCACCCCTTCTTGCCGTTCACGTCGTACCTGTTCACAGGCTTTCTGTTCCGCGCGATTGATCTGTGGCTGTAATCGAGCCTGCTCTTCCAAAGAACGACCTGCCAAGCTTTCTTGCATACGCTGCAACGTCAGATAATGATCGTAGAGCCTTGGTTCATTCTGTTCAGCCGGCGTTTCAGCTTCCACCGCATGTAGTGCTACGGGATATAGTAAGAATGCGAGTAACGCGAGCGTATGCATCGTATCCCTCATCAGGCAAGCCGGATCCCCTGTTGGGCCGGTATCGTATCGATCAATTTAAAATCTGTCTGTACAGACCCAATGGTTTCTCCACGCTGTTCAATCGATCTCTCGCCGATAGGCCCCAGCCAATTGTCGGCTTGCTCCAAGTAGGACACTCTATAGGGATCAATCCCCATGATACGGCAACAGGTCGCATCCACAGCCGGAAGATTGCGCCCCATCACGAGAACGCCGGCTTGTTTGGGATCACCCATGATCGGCCCGTCGCCTTCCATCCCGATCACTCCATCAACAATCGCAAAATGAGGCTTCAATGTCGCGTTGATGTCAAGAATAGAGTTTTGAATACCGGCTTTATGCAGCACGTTCTTCGGCCAACCATAATATCTCCCCGGCATCACACCAAAGAGATTTTTCATGGAGAGGGTCGCACCGGTCCAATGATGGGTCTTCATCTTCGCCATGGATACGATCCAGTCGACCTCTTGGAACAGAGCGGGAAAAGTCAGGGTCTTCATGGTGGTCTTCGCGCCGACATTCGGTAATTCATATCCGGTTATGTAGTTGAGATCGTGGAACTTGATTCGGTCTTCGGTCAGCACGTCGGCAAGACCGGATTCTTCGTACACAGCCAACGTATCTCGCCGATGGCCAGGCCCTTCAGCTACCATCACAGCAGCAGCGCCAAAACGAAGAAATGCCTCAATAGCTCCCCGTAGGACAAGTGGATGCGTATTGATATGGGGTGTCTCTGAGGCTGTCTCAACTAAATTGGGTTTGAGCAGGATCCGCTTTCCTTGGATTTCTGTTTTACTCACCCCCAGCTCCAGCATCCCGAGAGAAAGAATGCCGGCGATATCAAGTTGATAATCGTCCACTTTGGCCACAAAGGTTTGAGCTTGTTGGGGCAGCCGGAAGTACCGCTTTGGAACCACCAGTAGCCCGGTCCCGATGGCAAGGCCAGCCGCGACAGCCCGCAAAACGTTTCGCCGAGTCAGACCTCCAGTGGTTTCTGAGTTTATTTGATTCTCCACAAGGCTCCTACTATTGAGTGAGAGTTGCAGGAAGTCCGTCTTGACGTACAGAAACCGATAGCAACGGGATCTGGCCGCGCGTTTCTATCGCCAGTGCGCCAAGAACGAGCAGGCAGAGCGCCGATGTCTCATACTCGCCGTACCGTTCTTGGCTTGCCAGACATCGTTCAATCAGAGCCGCCGCGTTGGGTGGTGATTGATTCCAAGCAGCCAGTCCGATCAGGCTCCATCCGAGTGAAATCGGTGTCCTCAAGCTGGTCACTTCGTTTTGAAGATACGTGAGACTAGGCCTAATGACGTCTCGATCGACTAGATTGGCCAACCCAGCCAATGCTGCTCCGGTGCTCTCAGGCATGGGATGGAGTTCCTTCCCAAACACATGCGTATTGCCATAGTTCCAGCCGCCATGAGGCAATTGACGATCAAGGACCATGCGAACGGCTTCCTTCACACGATCATGATGCTCATGTCCGGTTGTTTTGAGTGCCATAATACTTGTGGCCGTCGGTTCGACCCAAGAATGGGTCTCTCCGACCCAAGGCCAACCTCTAAGCAAGGTATCGTGTGCCGAAGGTACATCAGACGTTCGTGGAAAGTGGAATCCCGTCGTGTCAAGTAGAAAACGGATCGCTCGTTGTTGTGCCTCACGGCAGGACTCTGAATCCCTCCAGGCCAGAATTGCCAAAGAGGTCGGCCAATAGGAAGCGGGATGGGTTTTGTTCACGCAAAGACGGCCATCTTGAAGCTGCTCACGAATCAACATGTGCCGCGATTGATTAATGAACTCTGCAGATCCCTCACAAGCCGCAAGGGCAATGATCCCCCATGCTGTCAGGTCCACCTGAAACTGCCCGCCGGTCTTTCCTGCAAAGCCTCCACTCGGCAGAGCACGGCGCATCAACAACGCTTCGCTGAGCACTTTCAGCGACGAAGAAGCCATCCTGCCTCCAAGCTGTGCGGGGAACAGCTACTGGCCGGTCATCGCCGGGAACAGTATCTTGGTTATCTTAATACAGGCAGGACCAACCGTCACGATAAACATGCTTGGGAAAATAAAGAACATGAGGGGAAAGAGTAGCTTTACAGGCAATTTCGCCGCGACCTCTTCGGCCTTCAGGCGGCGCGCCGTTCTCATGGAATCGGAATGGACTCGGAGGGCCTGACCGATGCTGGTTCCAAATCGATCCGTTTGCACCAGAAGGGCCACAAGATTTCTGACTTCCTCCAGGTCGGTCCTATGGGCAAGATTCCGCAGTGCCGTCTGTCGCTGTACTCCGGTCCTCAGCTCTTGCGACAAGACATTGAGCTCATCCCCAAGAGCTGGGTGCCCTTGACTGACCTCTTGCCCTACCCGAGCGATCGCTTGATCCAACCCTAATCCCGCCTCCACACAAACCACCATCAGATCCAATGCATCAGGAATGGCCCGTTGCAATGCATCCTGCCGCTCAACAATCGCGTGTTTCAGCCAGATGGTGGGGGTATAATACCCACAGACCGCAAGAGAAAAATAATAGAACACTAAAATTGTTGCACTAGGAAATCCTAGAAACTTCACGGGGATCATCGCGAACAACGCAACGAGTGCAACCGCCAAGAGCAGCCGTGACCCAACATAGAATATCGGCGCTTTTCTACTCCGATAGCCGGCTATGACCAACAGACGACGAGTAGCTTTGGCCTCTTCTGTATTGGACGGTTGATTCCACTTGGCAAACCACTCGAGCACGGTCTGCAGTTGTGCTTGCGCTGTGTCAAGGAAGTTTCCAGGAACCTGCCCTTCTGCAACGCTTTCCTTGTGACCCTCGACGCGTCGACGCCAGACTTCTAAGACCTCTCGACGCTCCACGTACAAATACAACGCCGTCCCTAACATGATCACCGCTAAAAATGTGCATGACGCTGCAATCAGAGGGAGTTCCATGTCTTGCTCCTTAGACCTTGATGTTCACCATGCGTTTCATCATCACCGCCCCGACAACCATCATGATACTCCCGACGGTCGCCAAATTCCGGCCGATGGGATCCGTAAATAGCAGACCCATATAGTCGGGACTCGTTTTGAACAAGAGCGCCCCAACCACAAATGGAAGTCCCAGAAGAATAATAGCCGATATTCGTCCCTCCGCAGATAGCGCCTTGACCTTTAGCTGCAACTCAAACCGTTGGCGGATCAATCCAGCCAACGAATCGATAATCTCCGCCAGATTTCCACCGGTTTCTCGCTGCACTAGGACCGACGTTGTAAAGAATCGCAAATCGACGCTTTCAACTCGATGCGTCATGTTATCAAGCGCTTGTTGCAAAGCCACACCCATCGACACCTCATCAAACACTCTTCTGAACTCTTTCCCGATGGGATCCGACGCCTCTTCTCCAACCATTTTGAGACCGACAGAAAAGGCATGACCGGCCCGTAACGCGCGCGCGACAAGTTCCAATGCTTCAGGGAGCTGCCGCTCAAACATCGCAAGTCGCTGACTTTTCTTCCAAAGGAGATAGCCATATGGAATGGCACCCAATAGCGCTCCTAGTAGTACCGCAAAGAGGAAGGTCTGCCTCATCAACAAGGCCAGCGACAACCCAATCAGAGCAAGCAGTATTGCGACCAATACGAACACCCCCAGCGGCGTCCGACAGTCGGCCTGCTGATGAAGCTCTTTTAGTACTTGCAGTCTTCTGACCTGTTTAAGTAAATCATTCAACCAAGGAATGTCGCTCAGCGAGTCTTTGCGGACGATTTCGAATGGCGCCGCCTCGACTGATGAAGACCAGTTTTGTACCCGTTCAATGGCGCGATCGGTTCCCCGTGGCGCCAGGACACGGTACGCGGTACTACAGGCATACATAAACAGGAGGACCGTACCAAAAATGCCGAGTCCGATCAGTGCCATTAACATTCGTACACCTTCATGGGATCAAAGAGAGTTGACGGAAGCACAAGGCCCTTAGCCCCTAATCGCTCCGCAAACTTCGGTCGCACTCCCGTTGCCTTAAACCTCCCCTTTACTTTTAGGTTCTCATCAAGGCCAGTCTGTTCGAAAACAAACAACTCTTGGAGCGTGATGAGATCACCTTCCATCCCGACGACTTCTTGAATACTGATGACCTTCCTCGTCCCATCCGACAAACGGGCAATCTGAATAATGACGTCCAATGCGGACGAAATATAATGTCGCATCGCCTTAGGGGCCAGGTTGAACCCAGCCATGGACACCAACGTTTCGATACGAGTCAAGGCATCGCGACAAGAGTTGGCATGAACGGTTGTCAGTGAGCCGTCATGGCCGGTATTCATGGCTTGCAACATGTCCAAACTCTCGACACCGCGGACCTCACCGACGATGATGCGATCCGGACGCATGCGAAGGGCGTTCTTCACGAGATCTCGTTGCGCAATCTCACCCTTCCCTTCGATATTCGCAGGACGTGTTTCGAGTCGGACGACATGTTCCTGACGCAACTGCAACTCAGCCGCATCTTCGATCGTCACGATCCGCTCATTGTTAGGAATGAATCCGGACAGGATGTTCAACATCGTCGTCTTTCCAGTCCCGGTTCCACCAGAAATCAACACATTGAGTCTAGCTTGAACGATTGCTTTCATCAGTTCGCCGATCTCCGGTGTCAGCGATCGTTTCTCAGTCAAGTGGTGCAGCTGCAGAGGATCCTTGCTGAATTTCCTGATCGAGAGCGATGGGCCATCGATAGCCAGCGGAGGGATGATCGCGTTCACGCGCGAGCCATCGGCCAACCGGGCATCGACCATCGGTACGGATTCATCAATACGACGCCCGATACGAGAGACAATTTTTTCGATGATCTTCTTCAAATGCGCGTCATCTTTAAACCGAACCGGCGTGATTTCGAGACGGCCAAATCGTTCGACAAAGACCTGCTTGTGTCCGTTGACCAGGATATCGTTGATGGTTGAATCCGCCAGCAGCGGTTCCAATGGCCCCAACCCCAACACTTCATGCAGCACGTCCTGCGTAATCTGTGCCCGTTCCCGCTGATTCAGCGGAACCGACTCTTGCTGCAGGAGCTGGTCAATCAACTTGCTCAACTGATCGGTCACGACCTCCTGCGACATCGTGCCGATGGCAGTCATATCAAGCAGGTCGATGACGCGCTGATGGAGACGCTCTTTCAGTTCCTGATAATGGGCACCCTGTTCTGCCCCGTTCATCGGTCTCGTCGCTAGCATAATGCCTCCTGATTCTCTTTCCCTTCGAGCCTTGATCCGGATCGGACCATTGCATTCACACTGGTGATGGCTTACGGCCTATCTCCATTCCAAAGTTCGCAAAGCATCGTCCCAGAAACGACTGACTCCTCACCTGTCCTTTCCCAGATGAGACGATATCCTGTATCGGCTCGCCGATGAATTGGCCGACCTCTCGCAAATACCATTGTCCGATAGAAGTCTTCGCCGCCATCACAGTCAGAGGCTTTCCATGCTGAATCGCTTCACTGGCCGAACCATAATCGTTGGGAATCAGTCCGGAAATCTTAAAACTCAACAGAGCCTCGGTCTGTTCCAGAAGATCCTTCTGGTCATGTTCATAACGGTTCACCACCAGTGCGACCTTGCCGGGGGGATAGCGTGCCTCGACAAGAACATCCAATAACCGTTTAGTCTTGCGGATCGCAGGAAGCGAGAGCGTGGTCACAAGGAGAATTTGATCAGCACTGTCCATCACCTCTCGAACAGACGCTTCGAGAATGTGTCCGCAATCGATGAACACATGCCGATGAAATGAACGGAGAAGCGCCAGAATACGCATCATAGATCCGGGAGCCAACTTCTGGTCATCATAGGCATCGCAGCCTGAGGCGAGGAATTGCAGCCCGGATGAATGCCGCACTAGTGTGCTGCGAAGAATTGTTTCATCCAGTCGTGAGATGTCTTTGGCCAGATGAGTCAATCCTTGTGAAACAGGCATGTCCAAAAACAGACCGAGATCTCCTCCATAGAGGTCCAGATCCATCAAGGCAATCGGCTCCTGACGTCGGGATTGTTGGACGGAGACGGCTAAATTGGTCGCGACCGTACTGGTCCCAACCCCTCCTCTGACTCCCACCACCGCGACTACCCTGCCTGCATGCAGCTCCCTACCTGACGCCTTGCAGGCAAATCGTTCTTCGAACCGGGTCAGAGCTGGCTCGACATCTTGCCTCGTAAGCGGTTGGGACAGAAATTCTTTGACCCCGGAGCGGAAGGCTTCGAGCAACAGCTGCGGGTCCATGTGCGAAGCAGTGAGAAACACTTCAACCTCAGGTGCCGTACTTAACAACTGACGCACACGCTCGAACGTATGCTGGGGACGAAATTCATCCAGCTCAAGCAACAGCATATCGACCGAGCCAGTCGCTTGGCCCCTGGCAATGAGATAATGCTGCCGACAGGAAGCAAACTCTTCAAACGCCCGCCGAACTTCTTCGCTCCGACAATCAATCGAGACTGCAATCAATCGCGCCATATGAGATGTACTCCTCAGTAAGAACTATTCAACGAGACCGGGAATCGTTGAGAAGACTCCGTACGGAGTGCCGCCTCCCGTCGTGTTGCCTTCGAAGACCCTACAGAGAACGGTTGCCGTGATCAGATGATTTGGAGAACCTTGCACATTGGTAATCCGAGCCTCTGCATATCCCACAATTGGAAGCGCACCTTGATTCTGGTTCGACGCACAGCTTGGGGAATCATATACAGGGACGAAGACATCCCAATTACCGTTCGCATCCTTCTTGGCATTGTAAAGTTGGATCAGGTTCGGGAAAACGCTGGCGAGGTTCCCATTGGTGAAATTGAGCGTGTTTCCTGGAGCTGTCCCTGGCGACTGATAGGTACCAGTACGCAGCCCATCGATGATCGTCCTCAATCTGTTGGCATTAGCAGGGCTCTGATCAAAAGTATGCCATGCGGAGCAGGCCTGAGGCGTCCCATCATTGGGATAGAATTTGATGGTGTCTCCACAGCCAAATTGAGTGAAATAGAAGGTTGAAATTCCAAATGGCACATCTAATTGGCCTGGTGCGGTCTGACCAACTGCGGTCATGTCGGCAGTTGCTACCGCGCCCACATTGACGCTCGTCAACCCGACCACACTCGCAAGAAATGTACTGATCGGACCGTTGGCAGCTCCGTCGCGTCGCGCCCACACTCGGACAGCCTTGGGCTGATTCAAGGTAGGAGTATGAACCCTGGTCGTCGCATTCCAAGTTCCTACTGCGACATCAGTCGCATTGATGGTAACAGGGACACCAGCCGCTTTATTTGCCACTGCAGTGGCTTGGACGGCAGCGACAATCGTCGCCTTATCTCCACCAGTCAATGTATAGACCTGTTGGACTGCCGGCGGCATTCCCTCATAAATCTTCCCCAATACGCGGGTACCGGCCAAGGCACCAGCATCCGCAGCAGTCTGCAATTCCGTCCTCGCCACCAGAGCGTGACCGACGTCAATCGCTGCCGCACCCATCGCCAGAAGGACCAAGAGGAAGATGGCGCTCATCACAGCCACGGCCCCATACTCATTGCCGATCGGATGAATCTGTGTATTTCTTCCCTGACTACTCATGCCGCATCACCGCCTGTGTCGTAATCACCAATGGATTGGAAATTCCCAGGACATTGGGAATATAGGGAATCAGAAACCTATAGTTGTATACAGCTGTCACGGTCAGCGTATTAGGATTTGCGAGTCCAACTCCTGCGGGCGTAAAGGTCACATCCGCCTGATTGATACCAGTTCCCGTGAGGTAGCTGTTTGCAATCGTGGTAATTTGACCACTCGTTCTTTTGGGCGGCCCCTGTACAATGCCGGCCCTCGCCCCTTCACGGGCCGCATTTGTCACCACTTCGCGACCGTACATGATCATGCCGAACTCAAGAATTCCGAACAGGATCATCAGAAAGACCGGCAGCAGCAATGCAAATTCGGTCGCCGCGGCACCACGCTCATTCAGTTTCCTCATGCCTGCACCCATTCCAACATGACCGTCCGGTTATTTCGTTTGCACACCGCTCGACACCATCGACCGTTGGAAGTCTACTTCTGATTTTTCAAAATTCTTCCGGTAGGTTTTCATCGCTGTGGCATTAGCCATGCCATCTTGACCTTCGACCGGCTCCAGCTGCTCACCGGCCGTCGGATTCAAGGTTTGTCCTACCCTCATCTGTTGATAGGCCGTTCCCCAATTCGGACTGATCGTTGTCGGAGCACAAGCCCCGACCATCAAGCCGACTGTTGCCGTCAAGATACCCATGAATCGTGTCATAGTTTTCTCCTTCTTCATTTCCAATTCATTAGATGAGACATGTCGTTAGGGCATCAGGTGGCCGACACGACCCTCCATCGCACTGCCTGTATTGACCCGGTTCGACAAGACTTCCGCTGCTGGCGACCGTTGCCCAGCCTTACCACCATGGCCGCTTTTCTCGCCAAATCCCATCAAGTAGTACTCAAAGTCATTTGGTTCCACAAAGTAGTCCGTCGGCATGGTCTGTGCATTCATGTCAAGCGGTTTGACCAGATGTGGTGTCACAATAATCACCAATTCGGTTTCGCTCTTTTGGAACGAACTGCTCCGGAACAGGGCACCGAGAATCGGCACCTCGCCAAGGAATGGAACTTTTTTGACTGACTCCCTGACGTTGTCCCGCAGCAATCCACCGATGGCAAAGCTCTGCCCATCGGCCAATTCAATAGTCGTCGCCGCCCGCCTCGTCGTAATGGCCGGCACCACGAATCCTTGTAATCGCAACGCATTGGTGAAATCCAGCTCCGATACTTCCGGCGCGACATTCAAGCTGATGTGCTTGCTATTCAGGATATTGGGGGTAAAGACCAGCCCGACGCCGAACTTTTTGAATTGAACGGTGACGAGGCCAAACGCTTGAGGCACTGGGATGGGAAATTCACCGCCGGCGAGAAAGGCTGCTTCCTGGCCGTTCAGCGCCATCAGGGTCGGCTTCGCTAATATTTTCAAAGCATTTTCTTCCTTCAGGGCGTCGACAAACCCCGTCCAAGACGTACTCCCTGCATTAAATCCAAACGCACCTTGGATCACTTGCGTCGCTTCTGTGGCAATCGTCGCCGTCTGACCGATCGGATGACTCAGACTGGCAAGTCTCGTCAAATTTGCCAACAAAGACACACCAAAGTAGTCATTGCCAATTCCGGTAAAATTCAATCCCAACCGCTTGATTAACTCACGATTCATCTCAGCCACGCGGACTTCCAACATGACTTGCTGAACTCCACCCACCTGCATGGCATTCACGATCTTCTTGGGTGCATAGGCCTCAGCCATACTCAAGGCACGATTCATATTGCTGGCATTCGAGGCGGTACCGGAAAGCGTAATGTGATCATGGTCGGAGGTAACCAGGAGGCCGCTCTCCTCAGGCATAGTCTTATGAAGACTCTCCTTCAGGCGGGTCACATCCGGAGTCACGACCACGTCATACATGCCCATCATCTTGCCGCTCTCATTCCAGAGCGTCACATTCGTCACGCCTGTCGTCTTCCCCGTCACATAAATCTGTGTGGGCGAGAGCACGACCGTATCGGCCACGTCGGGATTCGCCAACGAAGCGCGTTTGATGGCCACGGGCAGATCCAGCACTTTCGACTTGCCGACAGTCAATTCAAGCTTTTGAATCTCTCGTTGTTCTGCAGCGCCCATAGCCGGATCCTGGCCGAACGCTTGCGTTCCCGCCAAGATCGTGAGGGTACAGCCCATGATCGTAATCGCATGACGTAGTTTCATCGCTTTATTCCTCCAGCCTTCTTGTCAACACCCGCGTGGTTAGAACTTCACGGAATTCACTGATGTCCCCTTGATTACTTCGACTGTAAACGTCTGCATATCGTGTGGAATCTTTCCCCCGGGTGGTTCAGGATAAATCTTTAGAAAGTTCAGGACTTTCTTCGGTGCATAGGCTTCCGCGACGGCCAGGATTTGACTCAGACGCGCCTCACTAGACACGGTTCCGAACAGCGTCACGTGGTCATGGGTTCCCCTCATGCGGATATTCGGCTCATCGGGCAATAACTCAGCCAACTGTTGCTTCAACCGGACCAGATCCACCCCGACATCAAGATCCAGGATGGCCAACACCTGGTCATCCTGCCCCCATAGGGTCAGATTGGTCGTGCCATACCCCTTACCGGTCACATAAATCTGCTTCGGGCTCAGCACCATCGCATCGGCAATATGCGGGTCGGCCAGCGATGCCCGTTTGATCGCAACAGGCATATTGACGACCGTTGACTTTCCCACCACCAAACTCACCTGCTGAGGATCCTTCGAGAGGGACACCAGTTGAAGGTCTTTGTTTTTTGCCATGACGGCCGAGGGGCCGGTTAAAAGGATCCCACTGCAGACCAGAGCGACTACCCATTGCTCGCGAACCAGAAATTGATGCCGTGTGAACAACATTGCCGTGCCTCCCTGACTCTTAAAACTTAATTTCTTTACGGACATCGCCTTTAATCACTTCGACTCTAATCGCACCATCCCCCTCGTGGACCTTTTTCGCCTGAAAGGAATTCAGCAGGGCTCCAAGGTTGGCACCTTTGGTCAAAACACGCTCACTATTCAATGGATTACGCAGAGCCAACCGGAGCTTCCCTTGATTGGAGGCCAAGGCCAGCTTCTCAGCCTCATCCACATCGACCTCGACCGTGATGACTTGAACCTGCGTCGGCTCCTCGTCCTTGCCCTTCCGCTCCATCTGCGTACCAGCCGCCAGCACCTTCACATTCTCGAGGATTGTCTTAGAAACAGCATGTTCCGGCTTTCCAGGAGTTGCTTCGATCGTCACCATGACATCGACCCGGTCAGCTGGCTTAATGAACCCCGCGACCCCGATCACATCATCGACTTTTACCGACATAGCCCGTTTGTTCACGTCGGTGACAGCCGCAACGCCTCCACCAGTCGTCCCGAGCGGCGCCAGTTTTGATTCCAGAAGCATCTCATTCCGTTTGACATCCACAAGTAGGACCCGATCCTTGATCTCGTCTAGTGTTTTAAAATATCCTTCTGGAATGGCACCGGGCGGGACCTCCTGAATCAGCACCATCTCCGGCGTTAGCTTGCTCCCCCATGGAATATCCGCGTTCGCGATGACCACCTGCACGTTCTGGCTAATAGGCAATGGAGCCGCCATCAACCGGTTCTTCTCGTTTTGGAGCCACGAGAACACGAGAACGCTGGTGATAACGCCCAGCACCAACGCCAATCCGAAAAATACGAGAGGTCTCAACCGCTTCATTGCCCGCCCTCCTCTTCAATCCATACGCCCTGATTTGCAATCTTCCCTCGATTCATCATCCTCATTCCCGCTTGATCGACCATAGCTGAGTTCCCAATGATGCCTACCCCCCAAATGGTTGGATTCCTCGGAGAAACAGTAGGGTGCCGGCGGCAATGGCCAACCCATACCGCAACTTGAACGGCAACTGTATGTCCCCCGACCAAGCCAATCCCCCAGTGACAAATGCGCCGTATGCAGAGAACGCCAATTTTTTTGATGTGCTGGCGAGACCCCACTGATAGGTCATGGCACCGAGGGCATAGACACCCCCAGCCAAGACCGACAGTAGCGCAATTGAGAGCGCGTCGAATGGGCCGACTATCGCACCGACGGCCGCCATCAACTTCACATCACCTGCCCCAATCGCCTTACAAGCGTAGGGAAGTAGAAATAGCCCCATTCCCACTCCGAGCCCGGCCAAAGCAAACAGCGCATCACCTAGTCCGCCGATCCAGGCGTGAAGGACCATGCCAAGGCACATTGCGGGAAATGTGAGCCAGTTGGGAATCCGAGACCATTGAAGATCCGTATAACTGGCGATTATCAACAGTGCGGTCAGCATTATGATCAGTATGGGTAACATCACGATCTCTCACATTCGTTTCGCACCACATTCTGCTCGTTTTTAATCTAACGACACTGCCCTACGAGATTCGGTTGGCCCTAGCCAGGCCGGGCCAACCGTTTCCGTGTTAGCGTCGGTTCATCCGCCATTTGGCTTTCGCCAACGCCGTCATTAAGAACCCTGTGACGTGGTGATCGAATTGGTCGCGTTCGTGAGAGATGTACCAACGGCGGTACCAAGTGGGATCACAAGTGCGGCGACAGCGATACCCATGATACCCAAGAGGATCGCGTACTCAACCGCAGACGCCCCTTCTTCTTCCTTCACAAACTGACGAATTGCATTCAACATGGTTTGCACCTTTCATTTAGTAAGAGTTGCAGTTATTAAAAACATCCAAAAATGACTCTGCGTTTTGTGTCCTCTATTCACGCACAGCTCAGGTGTGTGGGATGGTCCCTCACATCCTGGCTCCCGGGCGTCGTGCTAGAGGTCTGTTTCCGCATTGCCTACCGACATTGCAAATCATTGGCCAGGTCTTGACTTGTTCCATCTAACTGTTTTTTCAGTGTTAGCCAGTTTCTTCGCCATGAACTGCGGTCTTGATGCCTCAGGCGAGAGCTGCCAAACAATTCCCATATGCGGTTCCGAAGCCGCAGTCGAGTGGCACATCGCGTAAGTCGCAGTTGGAGAAATATGGTTTTGTTTGACCGTTACTCAGCCTCGCGGCATGCTGACCATATCGAAGGGCTATTCACACGAGGGAGGATAACCGTGATGAGGTCGCTACTATCTCTGAGGTTCCTATTGATTGTAGGGCTTGCTCTTGAAACCGCTACAGTCGCTGGATGCTGGGGGTCCAAGGATCAGGCTGCATCGTCAGGGGACTTAGCAGAATATCGGAAGATGATGAATGAACAGAAAAAGCAGCAGGAGCGCCTTGAGGCAGCTACCTCCTCCACCCCTGAACTGACGGCTGAGGAACATGAACGTAAGGGCGATCTCGATGCACAAGCCCGAAACTATCCTTTGGCAAGCCTGCACTATGACAAGGCCTTGAAGACCGATCCTTCCCGCAACCCAGTTCGTCTGAAGCTTGCTCAGGTGTTCTTACAGCAGGGTCTTCTCGATCAAGCCCTGACAAACTTTCAAGACCTACGTACCAGAGAACCAGAGTCTGCGCCGGTCCATGAAGGCCTTGGACAAATCTACCTGATGCAAGGCAAACACCAAGAGGCTGAGAAGGCCCTGACGAAGGCCATCGCACTCAACCCAGCAAGCTGGCAATCGCATAATTTGCTGGGGCTCCTATACGACCAACAGCAACGCCATACCGAGGCTATCGCGTCCTACCACACGGCCCTGACCCATCGCTCGCGAGAACCGAACGTTTTGAATAATCTCGGCCTTGCCTACGCACTGAGCGGCAACTACGACGCCGCGATCGACTCGTATGAGCAGGCCGTTTCAGCCGGTTCGAACAGTCCCAAACTCTATAACAACCTCGGTATCGCTTATGTGCAGCGTCGGCGCTATGCCGATGCGCTGAATACCTTTAAAAAAGCGATGGATGAACCACGCGCCTATAACAACCTCGGTGTTGCGCTCCTTGGCGTCAACAATGCAAAGAAAGCGGTTGTCTGCTTCGAGAAGGCCATTGAGCTCAACCCGCAGTATTATGAAAAAGCTTCTGAGAACCTTCGAATCGCCCGTCAAGCTCTCCCCAATACTCCCAGTGGATGGGCTGCATCACAGACGGCTGACGCTGGCTCTTGCCCATAGTGCGCGAAGCGACCAAACAGAAAAATGGGGGTTGTCTGTCAGCTGCGGCCCTACGTTGTGGATTCAAACAGCTGCTGCAGTTCTAGGGCTCTGGCTCCATTGAGACTGTAAATTGGTTGGCTTGTGATACTAACTGTGGCTATGAGCCAGCCGCTCATGACCAATTCGTTGAGAGCCTCTTTCACACCTACTTCATTGACCATTACCCCACGTACGCGAAGCCACCAGTCCGTGATTCCCTCAGTTGTATCTTTCGCATCGGGATGGGTATACAGATAGCCAAGTAGCAGCCATGCCACTCTCTTACTGGTTAAGAACTGATCTGGCCTTTCCACAGTAGCCGGTTACAAGCACATTTAATGCCCATCCAAAACATCCTCTAACCACTTGGAAGATCGAGTACTCTGGAGCGTGTCTCCCTCCCCTGCGGTAATGCCACCTCAGGCAACAGACCCTCTGGAGACCTCTCACGCCGCAGAAAACTCTCGTCGATCGAGGCCGTGCTTATACAGTAATCGCTGAAAAGCACGACGCTCTTTTTTTGCGGCACGTGCGGCTTGAGAAATATTCCCATGGTGAGCCGAGAGGATTTGCCACAAATAGGCTCTCTCAAACTCATCGATCACCTTTACCTTCATCGCCTGGAATCCGCCTAGCTCCGTCATGGTCATTTGGGGCACCACTGCCATCGCCGATCCATTAGAATCCTGATCAGTTACATCCAGATCCTCCGCTCCGAGCACCTCACCCATCGCCAGTGCGATTGCGCGATACAACACACCTTGCAACTCCCTCACATTACCTGGCCAGGCATAGTTCACCAGCTTCGTAATCGCATCGGGCGATAGTTGAATAACGTTCTTCCCAAACTCTTCGGCAGCATGCTTAAGAAAATATCTGGCTAATTGAGGAATATCTTCCTGCCGGTTACGTAATGGAGGAAGTACAACCGACAAGATATTCAATCGATAGAATAAATCCTCCCGGAATTGGCGTGATTCAACCAAGTACTGTAAATCCGTGTTGGTAGCGGCCACGATCTTGATATCAACCGTTCGGCTCTTGGTGGAGCCCAACGGCCTAAATTCCTGATCTTGCAAGACACGAAGGAGTTTGCTCTGCGCTGCCAGGTTAAGACTGTTGATTTCATCAAGAAATAAGGTCCCGCCGTCTGCCTCATGAAACAACCCGTGTTTTTCGACCAGCGCGCCGGTGAATGCTCCCTTGCTGTGCCCGAACAGTTCATTTTCCACCAGATGATCCGGCAAGGCGGCACAATTCACAGGTACGAACGGTTTCCCTCGCCGTTCGCTCGAATAATGAATCGCCCGCGCAAATAGCTCCTTGCCCGTCCCTGTCTCACCGGAAATCAGTACCGTTGCCCTGGACCTGCTAAGAACCGGAATCTTGCTCTTGACCTGCACAAAACTTCTGCTGGTCCCGATCAATGTGTCTTCCCAACGAGACATATTCGTATCTCCTTCTCCCCTGCCACAGGTTCTGATCCTGAGTGCTTGAGAATCCCGATTCTGCAATTCATTGGTATCGTTCAAGTGCGGCGTGCATCCCGCGCGGATGCTTCCCCTCAGTGACCTTCTGTTCATTGCAAGTTCAGTGACTGAAACTAGAACAGATCAGGCCTTCTGCCCATACCAAACTGGAAGGGGGATCGGCATACAGACAGGGTAGTACTTTGGGAGGAGTCACCTCCTTTCTCCCCGCTCTGTCATGTAGATGGAACCGAATAGCTACATTCCAGACTCTGGTTCTGAGGAATTGCTGGATTTCTATTCCTGTCTTGCTACTCTCAAGAGAGTATTCATGAGGCAGCCATGAAAATTACATGGAGGGCTGGAATAGTTGTTGGCCTCACCAGTCTATCCGTCTTCTTATTCATGACAGGCCCCTTCAACCCCGTCATCCCTTGGCAGCCCTCCGTCTCAGAAACCAAATCCCAGGTGGTCGCCAAGGTCGGCACACGCACGATTACGATAGCGGAGGTTGAACAGGCCCTCGCGCTTCCGCTCTACCAGCTAGAAGAGCAACGGACGAAGCTGCTGCAGGAATCAATCCAGCACCTCATTGATGAGGAGCTGCTAGCGGCTGAAGCGGCAAGAAGAGGTCTCGATATTCCCAGCCTCATTGAGAAAGCAAGTGAATCTGAAGCGGTCGCCAAACTGGCAGGTTTGCCTGGTCCCCTCCGTCGGGCAACCCCACTTTCTCAGAAACAACTGTCGGCGCACTCTTCTCAGGCTCCAGAGGAAGTAACTCGAATCCGTCAGGCGCTCCTGGTTCAACTGCGACGACAGATCAACATCCAGATAAATCTCCCCCGGTTGAATCTCCCCATGGTGAATGTTAGCATTGACGATGACCCCATGATTGGCATGGAGCATGCTCCCATCACAATCGTCGAGTTCTCTGACTTCGAATGTCCCTACTGCCAACGAAGTGTTCCCATCCTTAAGGAACTCCTGGATAAGTACCCAGGCAAATTGAAGCTGGTCTATCGTGACTTCCCAGGACCGAAGCATCAGCAGGCTCTGCTAGCCGCCGAGGCAGCACAATGCGCCGCAGAGCAAAACCGGTTCTGGGACTATCATGATGCCCTGTTCAGTCGTCAGCCGTTAGAAGGTACGTGGAATTTTTCAGGCTTGGCTGAAACACTGGGCCTATCGTTGTCACAATTCAACGCATGCATGCAGGATAACCGCTATCGAGAAGAGGTGCTGAAAGATCTGCAGGACGGTCTGAAGGTCGGCGTGACCAGTACTCCAACATTCTTCATTAACGGACGTCCCTTGGTCGGAGCGCGACCACTTACGGATTTTCAAGCTATCATCGATCCACTTCTCAACGGGTCAACTTCGTCAAAGCCCCTCTTGTAAGACTCTGCCACGCTGAACTACTCTCTTGATAGGAGGACCGGTCTATGGAAGAAAGTCGACTCACCAAAACCAAAGAACAATGGGCTCGTGCTCGGCGAGGCGGAGAAGAGCGTGAAGTGTTTTATGCCGGAGATGAGCGATTACCGCCAGGCCAACACCTCGTCGAAAACTTCCCTGTGCTGGATCTCGGCTTTAAACCAGAAATTCCGTTGAGTGAATGGCGGCTCAGTATCGGAGGATTTGTCACGACCCCTCTGACGTGGACGTGGGAGCAATTCATGGCTCAACCCCAACTCACCCATCGGTCGGACTTTCACTGCGTCACATCATGGAGCCGATATGACAACGACTGGGAAGGCGTGACGTTTAAGCACATCATGGCCGTCGTGAAACCCCTGTCGCTGGCCCGGTTTGTCCTCTTCAAGTCATACGACGACTACACGACCAATCTCCCGCTCGAGGCTTGCGCCGACGATGATGTCCTCCTCGCCCGTCATTGGAATGGCAGCCCCCTCTCCCGAGACCACGGTGGGCCGGTGCGTGTCATCGTCCCGAAACGGTATGCCTGGAAAGGAGCGAAGTGGGTGAAAGAGATTACGTTTTCCGATAAGGACGAGAAGGGGTTCTGGGAAGTCCGTGGATATTCGAACACCGCACTCCCATGGAACAATGACCGTTATGGCTAAGAGGATGTTGGAAAAGGCCTCGGCCTCGCTGTTGTTTCGTTCAACTGCTCAACGTACCGAAGCGTACACCTCCCAATTTCGCTCGCTGAGGCCTTGCTGGGCGGCCTTCTTGAGCATCCTCCAACCTTCGGTTACTTTTTGACCCATCCACCTGGCCCCTCAACAAAGTTTCCAGGTCTGGTGTTCTGAATCGCTTTTTCTCCGGCCAGGGTCTCGACTGAACGAAGATCCGTGCGATTCCGTTTTGCGATATCCTCATACGCTTGTCGCCGCTTCTGGTTCACCTCCGCGATCAAGCCTTGCGCTTCAGCATGAGAAGGATTCACCGATCCCAGATAACCGTTGGGTCTTTCGCCGACCAACCCTTTTGCCTTCGCTTCATCTAACGACAGGGCAAACGCTGAAAAAGCGACCGCAGTTCCTAGGACTGTCGTACACACCACAATAGTGAGCCGTCGTACCATAGTCATTGCCCCCTCCGATATCTAGAACAATCCGCTGTCCTTCGACAACACTTGATCCAGATCCTTGTCGACTTTCAGTCGTATCTCATGATCGATCTTGACATTGAGATTAATCGTAATGGGCTTCTCCGGCGCCGCGACTTCCACCCGAGGGGTGCACGCGATCATGACAAGCGCCGCAGTACCCCAGAGCAGCGTTCCTGCACATTTCTGCATTATCGGTCTCGTCAGCATGATCAGCCTCATAATGGTCAGGGGCGGCTATATTGGCGCTCAATCATCCCATGAATATCCTCGATCAACCGGAGACTTTTCAGGAGTGTCGGAATGTGTTCTTGCACCGTGAGATTAAAGTGAATGGGTGGGGTCTGCGCAAGCTCTGGATTGCGTCCCTCCAATCGGGCACTTAAATTTAACATGCCGGTTTCTTCGTACTTGACCCCCACACGCAACACCTTGTAGTGAAAGTTATTAAGTGCCTGCGCCGCGAACTGGAGAGACTGATCGGAGTCTGAAAGCGCTTTCGAGGACTCTGAGGTTGAGAGGTGTCGTATCACTCCCCCTGGAGGCTGCGCCTCAATGACTCCATCATCCACCACCATGCCCCCTGAAGTAATCGTGACCGGGAGCATCCCATTGAGCCTGCCGGTTCCCTCCAGTCCCCGTTGTTGGTCCACACTGAGAAGCTTTGCGAGATCAAGATCACGTAAGGAAAAGGTTGTCGTGGATGAAGGCAATGCCAAGTCTACCACAAGACCAGGACTGGTGATCGTCCCTCCAAACATTTCACACCGAAAGTCTTTCAGCTCAATAATCGGGAATGGATCCTTCAATTTCCATCGTGCCTGATAGGAAGTGCTGATGTTGTTCACATCTACACCACTCTGGATGGCCGCTACAAAAATGGTCGCCGGCTGAACCATCATGATGGAATCCGTTCCCTCTGCACGAAGGACCATGGACGTGCTCACCCCCCCCAGGCCGTAGTCATGATAGTACCCGGAAACGTTCTCCGCCACCAACCGCGCCGATGCTGAGGTCACCCTCGTGCCGCTGCTGGAGTGGCTCCCAACCGTCTCACCCCAGGTTACGTCAACCGTGGCGCTGACGGTCCCATCAAGAAGATCGCTCGATGGTCCAGCAGCCTTCGTGAGTCTGCTGAGCCGCCGCTCAGCCCCATCAAACCTCACCGGACCGATCGTGCCATGCAACATGCCGTACGGAGTCTGTAGTGATTGCTCAACCCTGGCGGTTGCCACTCCTTCATAAGCCGGAAGATCGATCTGTAGATCCACCCCAATGTTCGTGTGATCAGCCGAGAACCTCGTCACCCAATGGCTTGGTCCAGGAATCGTCCCCCCGGCACCCACACTGACTCCAGTAATCACCAACATCCCCCCGGCTGTCCAATTCGTCTCTCTCGTCTCCATCTCCGGGATGCTGAGCAGCCCCTGAGTACTACTAACAGTTTGACTGCCTATTCTGACGGTAGGAGCCAGAATCGTGGCTGTCAGTGGTCCCGCAGAGCAGTGCCTCGGAATCAGGTCACATTCCACCGTCAGGGGTTCGGAGAGATTCACGGTAGCTCCCGGGACAAAGACCGCACCTCGTCCGATCTGTTTTATTGTGATCGAAGACGGCGGTAATAACACCCCCGCGATATGTGCTCGGTCTAGTCGTACAGTCCCCCGAACTCTGCCGGCCGCCTCTTTTGCAGACAGCCGTTCGGTCAATACCCCGGGGAGCACTCCTTCCAGTTGATAGGCCCCTTCGACCAAGATCAATTCATTCCCACGTCCTTCAGCCCTGGTGGTTTCGAATGTGGCGACCACCGGGCCTGATGGCCTGCCGTAGGTCACCTGGAGTGGGCCTTGAGCCACAGTACGGATGGGACGATCTTTCCAGTAGAGCGTCCCCCTTACGACATTCTTGTTCTCAATCCGCACCAGCTGATCCCCATGAGGGAGGATCAACCGAACAGCGTCCGGAATAAGACGAGGTTGGGTATTCACCGTAGCCGTAAGGAAAACACCGGGGCTCATCGCCCACTCCGCCTGCGTGGCATTGCCCGCAAACCTTCCCACATAAGCCAGGGCAATGTCCTTCGCCACGCCTTTCAATGCAGGAAGGGTGACATTGATACGTACTTGCCCGTCTACACGGGTATGCTCATCTTCCCAGAGGGATCCGAGCGCAGCCTCTGTCGCAGCAACCCCCGCCCAATCAAGTGCAACCTGTCCCGTCACCTTCTCCAGTTCCGGCCCGATGGGCACAAGGAGGGCAATGAACGGAGCCAGCTCCTGTACATCCATTCGAAGTTGCCCATCGACTTGAATGTCTGAACTACCGGTTGGACGAGATCGGGACTGCCAGGAAACAATCGGTGCTGCCTGTGGCCGCTGCGAGGACAGCGTGGCCGACCAAGTACTGGCCGACTTCCCGGCCACCACAAGGCTATAGGAGCCGGTATCTCTCCCTCGGAATGAGAGATGCCCTCCTACCTCGTTGCCGGTCGAAGTCAGCTCCCCATCAATCGTGACTTTACGGAGCGGCCCCGTTGCTTGCTCGCGGAACACGGTCAGGCGCTCAAGCTGCAACTCGCCAAAGGGAAGAATGGGAAGAGTGCGCAGAAGATCGCCCGCCGTCAGCAACCTCCAGGGTGACGATTCTTCATCGCTGTTCTCTTCCTCTTGTTTCCCTCCAGTGGGGACTGCTGTCG
>WBZP01000863.1_pt1 | contig 39656 bp, 42 predicted proteins | sample 5204301 | NCBI WGS metagenome assembly WBZP01 (sample SAMN12412401, study PRJNA552823) | activated sludge metagenome | isolation source: activated sludge from nitrification reactor of wastewater treatment plant... | place: USA: Pennsylvania | collected 2017
CGAACCTTGACCCGTGACCTGTGCTTCGAGCGCTGGGGGGCCTTGATGACGTTCATGTTGCAAAGCTTCGAGCCCGCTCTTCCACAACCCGAAACCGGGTGAAATCGCCAAAATGAGAATTGCTGGTCCGTGGCCGTTTCGACTGTGGCGATGAGGCGCTGAATCGGTTTATCCGCCAGTACGCCCGCCAGCAGCAGATCCGTGGTCTCAATTGCAGCTACGTCGCTTTGCCGGCAGCCGGCGAGACCGTCGTCGGTTTCTACAGTCTGAGCGCCGGCAGCGTCGCGTTTTCCGAACTGGACGCGGCGTTGAAATTGCCGCGCTATCCGATTCCGGTGGCGCGCCTGGGGCGGCTGGCGGTGGACCGGGCCTGGCAAGGGCAGGGCGTTGGGCAAGCATTGTTGGCTCATGCGTTCCGGTTGATCATCGCGCTGTCGGGACAAATCGGGATCTATGCGGTGGTGATGGACGCCAAGCACGAGCAGGCCAAGGCATATTATCAGCGCTTGGGATTCATACCCTGTCAGGATCAGACCCTCACGCTGTATTTGCCGGTCGCGACCTTGCAGTCGGCGGTCCTTACCCAGTCCGCGTCGTTATCAATCCCGCCATCAAACTGACGCCCGATCAGGCCCGGTACTGGCACGAGCGCCATACCCGATCCTCACTCCGCCGTGAGCATCCGCGACTGTTCGGCTGGCCGGTGCCGCCACCCCGTCATTCGTGGAATTCCACCGTTTCCCGCCAGCGGTTCCAGGTTTGGTCGGCGATGAAGGCCGGATAGCGGCGGTGCAGGAGGTAGAGGAAGTCCACCAGCGCCTCGGCGTGTTCGGCGAAGCCCAGCAGCACCAGGCTGCGCAGGATGCGGGTCAGGCGGGCGTAGTGGTGATTTTCGGGGGTGAGCCAGAGCCGGCGGCGCGCTTCGAAGTCGGGGGCTTCCTGACAGTCCACGTCTTTGCCGCTCCCGCGCAGGGTGATGCCGTAGAATTTCAGCATCCGGTCCAGGGCGCGCAGGACGTTCCGTTGCAGCAGGGGCGAGGTGCGGAACTGCTGGATGTCCGCCTCGTTGAGCAGTGGCGCGTCGCCAGCGAACGCGCTGCGGGTCGGGAGCGGAAACAACCACTGGATGTAGTCGTGGGTGGCCTCCAGACGCAGGTTGTCCCAGCGCAGGAGGTGGTCGAACCAGCGGCCGGCGTGATCGGGGGCTTGACCGAGATAAAACTGCAGCAGGGGGATGGACTATCCAGGTTGTTCATGTCGTTCATTCGCAAGGATGCCTGATGTTGTCGCTGGCTCACTCCCAGCCAAACACTCCTTTGACCCTCTCGGCGTCCTCGCCCAAGGCTAACAGCAAGGCAGCACGTTGCTCAGGGTTCAGTTCATGGACCAACTTCGCAAATTGAGCGATGATGGATCGCCACGGTGGTTCTCCGCTGTTTTCTCCAGCAGTCCATTGGGTTTCAAGATCGGATTGGAAGGTAAGAAATTGCAGAAGACACCGTGCGGCTTCGGGCCAATTGCCCAAATCGTGGTATCCGCCAACTTGCATCGAAATTGCGTGGATGAGTTGAGCACCAGCTTGTAGCTGTCCTCGTTCAACCAATTTCAGACAAATTTGAGTGGCTCTGTCCCAGTTTGATATGGCATCTTCCAAATGGACTACATCTTCCAGAACAATGCCCCAGATCACGTAGGCCATAGCCAATTCGTGTGCCCATGCAGGCGGCCACTCCGCCCCGAGTTGCCGACGTAAACTTTCCCGCAGTGCGATCGCTACATCAAAATCGGCGCGTCCCCCCACCAAGTCGCCAATGTCAGCACGTAATACGCCCCGGTTCTGATAGGTGTTAGCCAAATCGTTGATATGGCTTCTCTCTGTCAAGAGGCCGCACCCATCCCTCTGCGTATGCAGATGTTAATGAATACCCGTTGCCGGACGGGGAACGCGACGGAGCCTGAAGTTGCCACCCATGAAGGATGGGCGACGGTTGTTCATGCTGATATGCGAGGGTTGGTTACCTCAAGACAGATTTACGTCGCGGGGCTGCCTTCGCTCTAGGGTCTGAGATCGCCTGCATGCGTTTGCGCACACCAAGCCCACCAATAACGTTGTCGAGGGTTCCCCAGTGGCCGCGGCTGCGCCGCGTTCCCCCTCCGGCCTCTGAGTCAGTCGCTGGTTATGGCCACCTCCGGTCTTCGTCCCTTAGTCAGCCGTATTCGTCTTCGTCTGGCTCAGCCCGCAGAGCTGCTGCCCGCCGGCTCGGGCTTGATGCCCTGCCAGCCCGAGGTCTGCACTTCGCGCCCGATGGCCCAGACGAACCCGACGAGCTCGCGCGCCACGGCCACTACGGCCTTGTTCTTCAGCACCCGGCGTGCCACCAGGCGCTTGAACTTGGCGTGCAGCCGCAATTGCGCTTTCCAAGCGATGTCGGTGACTTCCTTGGGCACCTGGTCCTGCCGCGTGGCGATGATCGGACTCACCCGCGGGCTGTGCTGGTAGTGCCAGGCGATTTCCACCAGCATGCGCCGCGCGGCGCTGTTGCCGGCCTTGGTGATGCTGCCCTGGCGCCGTTTGGGACCCGAGGAGTGTTCGCTCGGCACCAGGCCGACGTAGCCCATCAACTGCCGCGGGTTGTCAAAGCGCAGGAAGTCCTGCAGCTCGGCCACCAACGTCATCGCCGCGATCAACTGCACGCCGCGCAGGGCTTGCAGCGCTTGCACCAGCGGTTTCAGGCCCCACTCGGACAGCACGTCGCGCAGGGCCTGCTCGAGCCGCGCGATGCGCGCGGTGGCCTCCGTGACCGAGTGCAGGTACTCCTGGAACCCGATCTGCTGCGCCGGGTGTTCCAGCTTCAGCGTGGCCAGCCAGCGCAGGTGCGCAGCCGTCCACGCCGTCTTGCCCGCGTAGGTGATGCCGTTGCGCAGCAGCAGCGCCTTGAGCCGGTGCCGCCCGTTGCGGCATTCGCGCACGGCGTCTTCGCGGGCGCGCACCAGGTCGCGCACGGCTTCGTCACCCGCCCCGGGCACGCGCACCGCGGTGAGATCGCCCGATCGCGACAGCCGCGCCAGCATCATCGCGTCGCGGCGATCCGTCTTCACACGGTCACCCGAGCGCTTGGGGATCGAAGAGGGTGCCACGACTTCGCATTCGATGCCCTGTACGCTCAGATGCCGCCAGATCACGAAGCCGCACGGGCCGGCCTCGTAGACAACCTGCAAGGGTCGCCCCTTGCTGATTAGCTTACGCAGCGCCTTGTCCAGGGCGGCGAGATCCCCACCGATGCTGCCCAGGTGCCGCACTTCGCCGTCACGACCCGGATCGGCCGTGGCGATGTCGATGCTGTCTTTGTGAACATCCAAACCGACGTACAAAATGTTAGATTGATCCATGGCCCGTCTCCTCGCAAATTCGCAACGACCCGACCGCCCATCGGTCCGGTGCATTGGTGTAGCTCGGCACGCCCTCAGCGCGCAACCTACGGCGTTGCAGGGGATGGGCCGCCCGAACTCACGAAGCCATTTTGTCTAGCCCTCTGTAAGACGCTCGTTGAAGCCGAACCGTGGCGATCCGGTCTCAAGAACCGGCTAGCCATAGCCCACAATTATCTTGGACATCTAGCGCTAGCAACCGGACGATTGGACGAAGCACGGGAACACTACCAGGCAGCTTTGGATATCCGGCGCGCTCTAGTGGCGGCGGAACCACGACGCCGGCTCCTCAAACGAGAATTGACCATGTCGCTCAATCACATGGGTGATCTTGCGTTTGATCAGGGGGAATGGGACAAGGCACGGGCATATTTCGAGCAGGCGCTAGACCTTCGTCGTGCGTTAGTGGAGGCCGAACCTTGGCGAGCGGATCGCAAAAATGACTTATCCGAGTCGCTCATCCTATTAGGGAATCTGGCGGGAGCCATCAGTCGGTGGGAAGAAGCCCAACGCCATTACGAGAAGGCGCTCACCATTCGGCGCGCGCTTTTCGAGTTAGAGCCTCAACGGGCGGATCGCAAAAAGGAGTTGGCGGAATCGTTCAACACCATGGGCGATTTAGCGCGAATGACCGGGCATTTCGATCAGGCACAGCTTTATCTGGAAGAAGCATCAGGTTTGCTACGCACGCTCGTCGCGGCGGAACCCGGACGCGCCGATTTCAGGCGGGAATTGTCGATCACACTGAATCATCTGGGAAGTCTGGCGCTGGACACCGGGCAGCGGGAGGCGGCGCGAGGATACGTGAACGAGGCGATTGCCCTACGCAACGCGTTGGCGGAAGCGGAACCGTGGCGGGCCGATCTCCAGGTGGAACTGGCCGAGGGGTACTGGAACCACTACCGGCTGGCCAGCGACCAGCCTGAACAACGTCAAGCCCTGGAAAAAATGCGGGCGATCCTGCAACCGCTGCGCGAGCAAGGCCTGCAACACCGCGACCTCAACCGCTGGTGGGAGCAAGCCACCCAGGCGCAGGCGACGCTCGAATAACGGGCACAAGGGTCACCGCCGCCGGTTCACCGAAGCAGGAGGTGCCGCTGGCCCGAACGGACCTTCGTGAGAGGCTGGTCGCGTACCCAGCCACCACGGAACCGTCCCATGAATGCCGCCGTTCAGAACTTCACTCCCTCTGTTTCCGACGTTCCCACCGCCGCGCTGCCCTTTCAGCCCTTCGACGGCCAACTCACACAACTGCCGCCGGACTGGATCGCGGTCCAACCCGGCTTCAACCCGCGCACGTTTTTCGAGGACGCCGAGTTCGCCGCGCTGGTCGAATCGGTGGGCCGCCAGGGCGTGCTGCAAGCCGTCTGGGTGCGCCCGCACGAGGCGTTCGACCCGGACGCGCCGCGCTTTTGGCTGATCGCGGGCGAGCGGCGCTGGCGGGCGGCCCGCGCCGCCGGCCTGGCCGCCGTGCCGGCCACGATCCGGCGCGTCGACGAGCGGCAGGCGCTGATTCTGGCCGATCTGGAGAACAACCCGGCCCTGCGCGTCAATCTGTCGGCGGCCGAGGAAGCCCGCTTCGCCCGGCGCTTCCTGGCCGAGTGCGCGGGCGACCGCGCCGAAGCCGCCCGGCTGCTCGGCTGGACGCGGGCCAAGCTCGACGCCCGCCTGTGGCTACTGCACGCCAGCGCCCGCGTACTGGACGCGCTCGCCCAGCGCCGGATTCACCTCGGCCACGCCGAACTGCTGGCCGGCCTGCCCGCGTCCACCCAGGACGGCACGCTGGTCCGGATTCTGAGCGACCGAATTGCGGTGAGCGACCTGAAAGCCCGCATCCAGGGCTTCGCGCTGGATTTGGGCGCGGCGATTTTCGAGAAAACCGCCTGCGCGACTTGCCCGCATAACTCAGCGCAGCAAAGCGTGCTGTTCGCCGAGGCGGTGGACGGCGGACGCTGCCAGAACCGCGCCTGCTTTCACGCAAAAACCCAGGTCGCGCTGGCGGCGCGCAAAAGTGAACTGGCCGGTGAATATGGCACGGTGTTTCTGGACACTGAGCGCGCCGCCGAGACCTACGCCGTCCTGACCCCCACCGGCCCGCACGGGGTGGGGGAGGCGCAGTTCGCCGCCTGCCAGGGTTGCCAGCACTTTGCAGCGCTGCTCTCGACCCAGCCAGGCCGCGAGGGGACCGTCCAGGCACCGCTGTGCGCGAACCTCACCTGCCACCGCGCGAAGGTCGCCGCCGCGCAGCCCGTTCTGTCGGCGGCCCCAGCCGCGACAACACCCGAGGGAACAAGTCTTCCTGCCCGCCCGGTTGCACCCGCCGGCGAGGCCCGCGCCGAGGCCAGTCCGAAGCGGGTGGAGGCGTGGGTGAACGGCTGGCTGCGGCGGCAGGCGGCGACCGCCGCCGCCCACGATCCCGATCTGCTGCGGGCGTGGCTGCTGGTCGCGCTCTACCGCGACGCCGGCCAGCCGCACGCGGTGCTCGCCCAAGTCGGTGTGCCGTGCGGCCCCGCCGCCACGCGGGCCACCCTGATTCCGCTGCTGTACGCGCTGGACGCGCAGCGCAAGCAAACCCTGCTGCTGGCCCTGACGCGGCATCTGATCCAAAACGAGGGCCAAGGTCTCGACACCGCACCCGGCCAGAACGAGTGGGTGGACGCCGCGCGGGCCTCGCTGGTCGCCGCCGGTGTCGATCTGGCCGCCGCGTTCGCGCCGGATGCCGATTTCTGGCAAGCCCACACCAAAGCGGGCATCGCCAGCCTGCTGGCTGAAGCCCAATCACCGGACGGCGTCTCCTTCGCCGACTGGTACCTCCGCCAGTACCGGCACTCCGCCAGCGACACCAAAGCCTTCGAGCGGCTGTTGAACGGCCAGCGGGCCGACCTGATCGCGGCGCTGGAGAAGACTACTTTCGACTTCTCGGCCTGGCTACCGAAGATCATCGTCCGGCGGTTCAACACGCCGTCCCGCTGAGCGTGGGTCGCGGTCCCGCCGGCGGCGCGGGGCCGTCCCGCCCGCCGGCCCTTGCCCGACCGCCGATCCATGAGAACCTGACTCCGTATCCACCACGGGGAACCGACCGATGACCGACCCACCGAACCTGTTTCAATCCCTGGCCGCCTGTCTGGGCGAGGACGAACGCCTGCGCCTCGAACTGCACCGCGCGGGCGCGACGCTGGCCGTGCTGGTGCAGCCGGTGCTGAAAGCCGCGCCGTCCGGCCTGGACGACGAGCGGCAGCGGTTGCGCGCCGCGCTGGCCTACCCGTTGCGGCTGACTGGGACGGCGGAGCAGTTCGACCGCGAGTTGGTCGCCGCCCTAGTGGCCTACGGGGCCAAGCGCCAGGACTTGCGCGCCGCCGTGTCCGACCTGGATACGCTGGACGAGGCCTTGCGGCACGCCCGCCAGGCCGCGCACGCCCAGCGCCAGCAGGCGGCCCAGGTCGGGAAAACCGCCGCGCCCCTCGCCGCTGCTCAACCCACCGCGACTGCTGCGGTCGGGATGGACGAGGAGGACGCGGGCGAGACCGGCGACGCGTTGGACGCGCTCCCCGCCGCCCCGAAACCCGCCACTTCGCCCATCCTGCCGCCGACCGGCAATCCTGATTCGCTGTTTTAGGAGTCCGCCATGAGCGATACGCCGACCGCCATCGAAATCACCCAACCCACCCGCCTCTTCAAGATGGGCAGCCTGGAACTGCCCGACCCCGCCCCCAACCTGCCGCCGGAGGAAGCCGTCAAGCTGCTGGCGGTGAACTTCCCGCACTTTGCAGCGGGATGGTTGGGAGCGCCGGAGCTGCGGGAAGACGCGCTCGTCTATCCCGTCGAAAAGCCACCGGTGAAAACCAATGGCTGAATCCGCCGCCGACCGGCTGCGGGCCTGGGCGGGCGCGGACGCGCCCGGCCTTGCCGACCCTCTGGAGCGACCCGTCATCGTGGAGAATGCCGAATGCCTGCAACGCCTGCACGCCCTGCTCGATCCCACCCGGCGCGGGACGCGGCGGCTGTCCCGTCCGCTCGCCGTGCCACCGCGCCTGCTGCCGCCGGCGTGAACCCGTTGCGCCTGCCGAAGCGGGCGCGGGATTTGACCGGGCGGGCGCTGGCCCCCCTGCGCGAGCAGGCGTTCGCCGCCTGGCTGGATGCCCGCCGCCCGGCAGTCGCCGCGCTGTTACTGCTGGCGCTCGACCGGGGCGAGTTGACGGAAGCCGAGGTCCACGCGGCGCTGGACGGGCCACACCGGCACGAACGGCGGTATGCGCTGTTGGGCCAGGCGTGGCGCGGGCTGCCGGGCTGGATCGAGGCCATCGCCCGCCGCCACGCCCTCGATCCGGCGCGGCTGCCAAACTGGGAGCCGTTCGTCGGAATCGAGTGGCGCGAGGACGCGGCAGGGGTGCGGCTGGTGTTGGACGCGCGCGGCGTCTGGGCGCACGCCTTCGACCTGGACGGGCTGCCGCCCGCGCTGGCGGTGGCGGTGGCGCACACGCTGGACCTGATCGGGATGCGCCTGACGGAATGCGTCCCGGCGCGCGACCTGGCCGAGCCGTGGTGGGACGAAGCCCAAGCGGCCTACGCCGAGCTGCGGGCCACCGGCCTCACCGACCCGGCGGCGCTGTGGACACACGTGGAGAACGAGACCGATTTCCTGAATTGGTTCGATTGGCGCTGCCGGGAGGATTTTGCGGCGTGGTGGGCCGATACCGCGGCCTTTTGCGAGCCGGCGCCCGCTTGGCTGCGGCGCTGGCTGGCTCAACGCCATCGGCTGGGTGACGCGGTGGCCCTGCTTCGGCGGCTGACGCGGCGGCTGTGGCGCTGGCGGCGGCGACCCGCGATCAACGGGCTGGCGTGGTTTCGCTGGCTGCACCGCGCGGTGCGGGTGCTGCGCCGCTGCGCCCGGCGCTGGCCGGAACCGCCGGCGCGCGCCGTGCTGCTGGACCCCGAGGACGACAGCGAACCGCTGGCCTGCGCCCAGCCGCTGGGGTTCGGCGAGCCGTGGGAAGCCCCTTTTTTGGAGGACTACTACGCCCACGCAGCCTGCGGGGGAGACGGTTTCACCTGGCACCTGCGCTGCGAGGCCCCAGCCCGGGCAGAACTGCGCGACGCGCTGGAAGCCTTCGCCATCGGCCAGGGTTTACTGATCGGGGCGGTGCAGGCGGACGGCCATGAAGGGTGAGAACCTTGCCCAAACCCGACGCCGTGCGATGCTCTGTTCAATAACAGGCCAGCCGTGAGGTGATCCCATGCCCATCGTCGCCCCCTTGGAACCGCCCGCGTTCGAGGGCGAGGTCCAACCGCTCGCCGCGCTGCTGCTGTACCAGGCCGAAGGCCGGGTCCTCGGCACCCTGCACCCGCTGGCCGCCACCCGCCGGGGCCAGGCGGCTATCGGCGCGGGCCGCCCCTTCACCCACCGCGACCTCCAGAATCTGCTATCGCGGCTGGCCGGACAGCCGCGCCGACCCGAGATCGCCGTTTTACCGCCGGAGGTGGTGGCGCACGGCGAGGAGTTTACGGTCTGGTGGCGGCCCGCCCAGGTGGGGCCGATGGGGTTTCTGCTGCAAGGCCAGCGGTTCGGGCTTCGCGTGCCGTGGCCGCCGTTGGTCTTGGTGGCGTGCAACCAACGCTTGTGGTGCGCCGCGCTGGCCGACGACGCCCGCCCGGACTCCGACACGGCGCTGTACCACGCACCGCTGATGAACGTCGATGCGAAAGGCGAGGTGTGCCTGGGCACCGCCGACGCGCCGCCCGACTGCGCGATCCCCTCGCGCGCCGCCTGGGCGGCGGCGGTGTGCGAGACGAACTTTGCCCACGTCAACCACCGCCACACGCTCCAGATCGACGGGGCGACCGAGCGGCACGTTCAGTTCTGGCAGCATCTGGACGGGAAGCAACGCTTTCCGAGCGCCGCGCTGGTTCCGAGGCCCGTCACCCTGCAGCCCTGGCTGGAGGAGGTGCTGGCATGAACGAGACGAACGCCTGTCCCGCCTATTTCGCCGCGCCGCCGGACCGGGCGCTGTTTCGGAGCGCCGAAACCCTGATTCAGCCGCCGAGCGGCGCGGCGTTGCCGCTGCTGGCGACGGGTCGGTTTCGCTCCGTGCGGGCCGCCAACGGCCGGTTCGTCCAGGCCCGCACGCCGTGCGTCGAGGCCAGCGTCCCTCTCGCGCCCCTGCCGGGAGGGCTGCCCTACGGCCAGGCCCGCGTGGGCATGGCCGGCCCGTTGGAGTGGTTGGCGTAGATCCTGATGGGGAAGGCTACCGGCTACACGAGCCGGTGGTTTACGGTCGCGGCGCGGGCCACGGGCGCTACGAACCGCTGCCGGAATCCCACCGCGATGCGCTGGTGCTGCACGTTCACTCGCACGGTGACGGGGAGGCGTATTTTTCTGTCCAGGACGACCGGGCGGATCGGGAAGCGGGCGACAGCGTCTACGTCGCCGTGGTGTTCGGGCGTTGCCGGGCGGTGGAGACGATCACCGAAGCGTGGCGGCGGGTGATCTGGCGATGGCGGTTTGACCTGCCGGGTTCGGGGGGAATGCCGGCGTGGGACCGATCCACTCAACCTGAACACCAGACCGCATAGGACCGCTGGCCCGCCTGGAGGCTCGATCCCTGAAGGGGTTTTCGAGGGTCGGTCCTTCGGTTGGGCCTCCAGCGTTCTCCCCGGCGTCGCCAGGACGCTTCAAACCCTTGGCCCGACGCGCGAGGGCCGCTTCCGGCTGGTTCGGAGGGGGGCTGCGGCGGATGTTGGGCGGGAAAATGGCATGCGGCGGCTGGAACAAACCATGGGCGCCGTCATCCGGGGTCAGGCGGGGACAGCGGCCCTCGCCTTCAACCGCCTTTCGCCCGCAGCACCCGCACGTCCGCCTCGCTCAAGCCGGTCTTCTCCGCCAGCAAGCGGTCATCGGCGATCAGGTCCAGCAGGCTCCGGGCAATGCGCACGCGTTCCTGCCGCTGGCCTTCCTGCTGGCCTTCCTGGCGGCCTTCCTGGCGGCCTTCTTCCAAGCCTTCGGCGAACACTTCCTGATAAAAACGGGTTTGTTTCAATTCCACGTTGAGCATGTCCAGCATTTTTCGGATCTCCTCCCGCGACAGGCGCGGTAACTTGTACACCAGCAAGGTCTCCACCCAGTCGGCTAGCGCGGCGTCGGGCCACTCCCCCGCGTGCGCCGGTTCCGCCAGGAGCGCCTTGGCCGTCGCCACCACTTCATCCGGCGGGGCCAGCATCAAGCCCAGTACGCGCACGCCCCGCGTCGGCGCCGGCGCTTGGAGCGCCTCCTCCAGATACACCCGTTTGACCCAGGGATCGGCCAAAAGTCGCGCGTAGGCCGCTTCCGCCGGGCCTTCCGTCGCCCGGTTCGGAAACAGGGCCACCGCCCGCCAGGCCGGGCGCGGCGGGCGGCGGTACAGATACAGGAACAGTTCCGAGAACCAGCGGGCGTGAAAGTCCGGGTCGCGCTGGAACTGCGTCTCGACGAACACCAGCGGCCCGTCCGGCCGATCCGCCGGTGGCACGAGCACCCCGTCCAGCCGGAACCCGGTTTGCTTGATTTCCTCGGCGCGCAGCGTGTAGCCCACCGCTGGCGTGGCCAGTCCCGCCAGTTCCAACACCAGGTCCGGCCAGTCCTGAAACAGCCGGTAAAACAGACTGTCCGTTCGCATCCGCTTCCGCGCGCCTCCCGCAAGGTTTTGATCCGAGCTTGGATCAGAGAAATCATACGGCATTTCTGGGGCGATGCCCGGCGGTGGATTCCCGCTCCCGTCATCGCGCCACCGCTGGCCTGGTCCACCTTTGCGGGGATACTGGTGGGGTCACCCGCCACCCCGGAGCGTCCCATGTCTTATCTGCAAATCCCCGAAGCCTGGCTGGAACGTCCGGTGCGGGTGCTCCTGATCGGCGCCGGCGGCACCGGCTCGCATCTCTTTGGCGCGTTGATGACGCTCGATCATGCCTTACGGGCGCTGGGCCATCCGGGCGGCCTCCACCTCACGGTCTACGACCCCGACCGGGTGACGGCGGCGAACATCGGACGGCAGGCGTTCTGGCCCGCCGACGTCGGCCAGAACAAGGCGGTGACCCTGGTGCAGCGCGCCAACCTGGCGCTGGGTCTGGACTGGGTGGCGGTGCCGCGCGCCTTCTCACCGGCCACCGGCGCGTTGGCGGATTTCGATTTGATCCTGACGGCGGTGGATCGGGCCGCCGTGCGGGCCGCCATCGGGCGACTGGCCCACATCCGCACCTACGGCGGCGACCCGCCGATCTGGTGGCTGGATGCCGGCAATGCGGAACACGAGGCGCAGATCGTGTTCGGTTGCTGGCGGGCGGCCAGGAACGCCACCTGGATTCCCAACGTGTTCGATCTATATCCCGAACTGGCGACCCTCGACGACCGCCGCCAGCGCGCCCCGTCCTGTTCGGCGGCGGAAGCGCTGGCCCGCCAGTGGCTCCCCATCAACCGGCTCGTCGCCGACCTCGCCCAGACGCTGCTGTGGCGGCTGTTCCGGCAGGGCCGGCTGGACGTTTGCGGCGCGCTGATCGATCTGGCGACCCTCAGCGTCCGTCCGCTGCGCGCCGATCCCCAGGTGTGGGCGGGGTTCGGCTGGCCCAGGGCGCGGCGGCCGGCGGCGGGAACCCGATAGACCCCCGCCGCCCATGCCCGGCGAAGGCTGCCACGAGAGGACGGGAGCGCACCCTTGCCGCAACGCATCGCGTGGTAGTCTGAAATCACTCCAACCGATCGGTCATTCCCCCCGAGCGGAGGCCCGATCCCCGGTTCGATGCCACAGGGTATTGGCCAACATCCGCCTTCCTTTCTCCATGGCACGAGGGTTTTTTCCATGGCCAGCGTCAATAAAGTCATCCTGATCGGCCACCTGGGCCAGGACCCGGAGTTGCGCTACACCGCCAGCGGCAAAGCGGTCGCCAACGTCCCTCTCGCCACCCACGAACGCTGGAAGGACAAGACCACCGGCGATCAGCGGGAGCGCACCGAGTGGCATCGCGTGGCGTTCTACAGCCCGCTGGCGGAAATCGTCGGCCAGTATTTGCGCAAGGGGGCCTCGGTGTACGTCGAAGGCCGCCTGCAAACCCGCCAGTGGCAGGACCCGACCGGTCAGAACCGCTTCACCACCGAGATCGTCGTGAGCGACATGAAGATGCTGGGCCGGAAAGACGATGCCGCGCCGGCACCGGCCACCCCGTCCCCCGCGCGCGCCGCGCCGGCGGCGGCCTCCGAACCGGCCTCGGCCGGGGAGATGGACGAGACCGATAGTCCGTTCTAGCGACCGACGAGCGAACGGGCGAGCGCCCTCCCGATCCCGATCCCGAGCCCGAGCGCGCTGGCCTGCCTGCCGATCCGTGCGATGCTGAATTCAGTCGCAACCGAACGAGGACCCGCCCGTGACCGATCTGAACACCCTCAACGCCCGCCTGGCGGCCTTGCGCCTGCCGCCGCAGACCGAAGCCAGTCTCGCCGCGCTGCCCGCCAGTCTGGATCGGGCGCGCGTCGACCACGCCCTCCGCCAAGCCGAGAGTGGCCAGCCGGGCGCGTTGGCGTTTTTGCAGAAAAATCTGCCGGCGGCACCCGCGCCGGCCACCCCACCGGCGCCGCCGCCCGCGCCCACGCCCCCCGTCAACCCGCCTGCGCCAGCCGTGCCAACGCCCGCGCCCCAAGCCCCACGGCCCGCGCCCGTGCGACCGGCTCCGACCGCGCCGACGGCTCCGACCGCGCGGCCCGCCACGACCGCGCCCCCAGTCCCACCGCCCGCGCCCGCGCGACCGGCGGCGAGCCGGACCGAGCGGGTGCAATGCCGGGTGTACGGTAGCCAGGCGGCGCTGTGCGTCGAGACCGACCGGACCCGTCAGGACGAACCGACCCTGCGCGTCGAGGCGGCGCTCGCCGTCGCGCCGCGCACTTACGACTGGGAACGCAAGCTCGCGCTCCAGCTCACCCGCGAAGAATTGCCGCTGGTGACCGCGACCCTGCTGGGCCTGCGGTCCCACTGCGAATGCAAGAATCACGGCCCGGACCACGACAAGGGCCTGGAGATCGTCCACCAAGGCACCCGTCTGTTCGTTCGGGTGTTCCAGAAGGACCAGGGCGTGCGCGCCGTGCCGGTCGGCCCCGCCGACAGTTATTATCTGGCGGCGCTGGGCCTGCGCCAGTTGCGCCAGGCCGCACCCTGGTTGACCGATCAGGGGGTGCTGGCGGCGCTGAAGCTCACCGTGCAGCGGATGGCCGCCGCGCCTCCGGCGGGCACCCAGGCGGCCTGACCGGCGGCGCGCCGTGCGGCCGGCACGGTGCCAGCCACCGCCTCCACGGTCGCCCCGCGCCCTGCCGGGGCGGCCACCCCCCCACCGCCCGCGTCTTCCTGACGCTGCCCGCCCGGGCGGTGCGGTCCCGTCAGCCCCAGGTGAAGCAGTAGCGGTAGGGGATGAACGCCACCAAAATCCCGATCTCGCTCAGCGGACACTCGAAGCGCGGCCAGAGATTGTGGGCGTAGCCGCCTTCCGGGTCGATCGGCGTGGGCAGATCGGCGATGTTGGCCGCGCAGTAGGGGGTCGGCTCGGGCGAGAGGTTCTGCCAGTCGCCACGGGCGTAGGCCGTGGTGCGCTTCGGGCGCAACCGGACGCTCGTATCGGCCAACAGGTCCGCGCCGCGCTGGTTGATCACCGGCGCGACCCGGCCCGGATGGTCGTTGTTCAAGAAGCCGTGGCGCGGATAGACGTGGCCCCAGGTCTCGCCGGCGCGGCCGACGCGGTCGCCGGAGAAGGGATTGAACAGGGTGGTGGTGTGGGTCGCGTCGGTGATGGGCCAGCCGGAACGCCAGAACAGGGCGTCCACCCCGGACAGGTAATACGGATAGAAGTAACACACGTCGTTCGGGCACAGCAGCCGGTCGATCTTGACGCCGCCGCCGATGCCGACGTTATCGGCGACCTGTTGGGCGATCGCGCGCACCGTTTTGGCGATCACCGGGAAGTCCACCCCGCTCGCCTTCACCGCGGCGACAATCGTGTCGATGGCCGCCGCCAGGTCGAACGCCTGGGCGACCCCAGCGCCCGGAAAGGCCGGACCCAGGGCGCACCGATTCGGGTCCAGGAAGCAGGGCGCCGCCCACGACACCCAGGGGGCGATGAAGCCGGCCAAGCCCGTGGCGCCGCTGCCCCCGCTCCCGCCGCTCCCGCCGCTGCCGCCGCTGCCCCCGCCGGCGCAGGCGGCGCCGGTCTCGCCCTCGGTGGAGCGATCCGCCGACAGATCCCCGTTCTGGTCGACCAGGGCGGGGAGGATGGCGACCGGATGGCCCATGAATTCGGATTCCTTGAAGTGGGTGCTTTGATGCTCGCCGTAGTGCCCATAGCGGGTCTCGCCGCCGCTGCTCTCGGTGATCCGGTACCCGCGGGGCGTGGTCGGCAGGGCGCGCGCGAGCTGGTCCAACAGCTGCTTTTGGATTTGGCCCACCAGGGCCGCCCACTCGAGGTAGGCCTCTTGGGGGAAGCGGTCGGAGGCCATCGCGTGCAGGGCGGTCATGTGGTGCTCGACGCGCGGCACGAAATACACCTCGACCGAAACGCCGGTGTAGCGGATGCGAATCTCGATACCCAGCAGGCAATACTTCAGGCATTTCGGCAATCCCTGGACGGTGTCCACGATCATCTCGTTCGTGTGGTATTTCTTGCCCGGATCGACCAGGGGCTCGGCCGGCGTCGGCGCGGCGGCCGGCAGCAGCAGCACGACCAGCGCCAGCGCCCACCCGGGGTGAAGGAAAGATTTTGCAGTCATTGCTGTTCCTCGCGAAGAGGGGCGGGCCGGCGGCCCGGGAAACGGGGGCCGGGCGGCAAGCGCGGCCAGGGCGCTTGCGTCCGGCGGCCGGTGGGGGGAAACCACGAGTCCCCCGTCCCGCGCCCGAACCGTTCGGGCGATGTCCACACGAACCGTCTGGCCTCGCGGTTCGGCAGGGATCACGGCGGCGGGAATCCCTGGCCGCCCGCCACGGAATCCGCCTCGCGCGGGCCGGCGCCGGGGCCATCCGCCCGCACCCCGGCGCGCGCCGGCGCGTTACCCGCGCCCGCAATGACCGTGTTCCGCGCGTCATGCACGATCACGGAATACGAACGGCCGGATCGGCTTCGCTCCAAACGCAACACGCGGTGCAACGCGCACAGCGCCTCCAGGGGCGTCCGGTGGACGCTGAGGACGCGGTAGCCGGTCACCGGATCGGAAATGGCCCAGTCATCCCCGCTGTCGGTCCGCCATGGCGGGCCGCCGTGGCGGACTTCCCGGTGCAGGACCAGGCCGAACGCCGTGGACCAGCACGGAAACGGCGCTGTCGCGCCTTGATCCAAGGCCGGCGTGAACGTGGCCGGCGCTTTCCTGCAGTGTCGTTGGCTCATGCGACCTCCATAAAAAAAAAGGGAGACGCGCCCCGACCCCGACCGGGACGGGAAGCGTCCCCGGTGAGGGGTTTTCTAATGGGCCGCTGGCTGCATCAGTTGCCGGAGCGCGGCCTGGGCGTCCGCCCGGGTCGTCACGACCGGGGGCTCGACCCCGCGCGTTTTCGCCAGATGGGCGAGTTGCCGGCGCAGCAGCGTCAGCGCCGCCTCGTCGTTGGCCGGCGCGGACCCCACCGGCGCCGCGCCGGGCGCCCGTGGCGCTGGCGTCGGCATCGGCGGCGCCAAGGCCGCCGGGGCGACCGGCACCGAGTCCTCGGCCGCCGGAGCGGAAGCGACGGACGCCGGGTCCAGGGCCGTCGGGGCCGCTTCGCGTTCGGACGAGGCGGCGGCCAGCGGCAGGACCGGCGACGGCGGTGCCACCGGCCCGACCGGTGCCCCCCTGACCGGCGTGGAAGCCCCCACGAGGGTCAGCGGCGCCGTCAGCCCCTGGTCGCGCTGGTCGCGGGTTTCATCCGCGTCCAGCATGTCCCCGCCGAAGCCCAGCGCCGCCAGTAGCCGCTGGCGCGCGGCGGTTTCCAGCACTTCCAGATCCTTGTACGCCTGGATCGGCTTGGCCGCCGTCGCCGTGGCCAGCACCCGGCCGGACTCGTTCTCCAGGGTGGCGCGGCAGACCAGGGTCTGGCCGGCCAGCGCCAGGGCGGGCAGCCCCAGTTCCTCGGGCTTGCGCCCGGCCCGCAGGGCGGCCGCGTACAGGCGCAGCAGGCCGGGTTTCAGGCTGAGGGTATCCGCGATCTCGGTCCGGACCGCGAAACCCCGCTCCGGCCCGAACCGCTCCAAAAACGCCGGCAGCCGCGCCGACAGGGGGCGGTAGGCCACCAGGTCGCCTTCCTTCGTGTACAGGTCGATCACTTTGCTGTTGCTCATCCGCTTCTCCAGATCGTCGAACATCCGCGGACGCGCGGCACCCCGTCCGGGGTGTGCGCTGCGTCCGCCGGGGGTTGCAAAGGTTCAAAAGAGGCGTCGGGGGCGGAGGCCCCTCACGCCGCCCGCGTCAAGCGCCGCTCCAGCAGCGCGAACAAGGCCGGCGCCAGTTCCGTCATGGCCGCGATCGCCGTCGCGTCCCGGTCGCCGAACACCGCCCGGACCTCGGTCAGACTCTGGCCGATGCCCAGGCCAATCACCTCGATGCCGCTCGCGCGGCAGCGGCCGAGGATGTCGTGCGCCGCGCCCACGTCGTTGGGCTGGCCATCGGTCGCCACCACCAGCAACCGCCGGGGTTCCGAGCGCCGGCTCAGCTCGAAGCCGGCCCGCCAGAGCGCGGACGCCAGCGGGGTGCCGCCGCCTGCCGCCAGGTCGAACCGCCCGGCCACCCGGCGTGCCCGTTCCGCGAAGCCCTTGAGCGGCAGGATCCCGTCGGGATGCCGTCCCGGAAAGGCCGCCGCCCAACAGCTCACGCCGTCGATGTCCTCCACGGCGAGCGCGGTCGCCAAGACGGCCTGGCCCGCGAGCTCCATCCGCCCGTGCATCGACCCGCTGCAATCGAACAGCAGCCCCACCGCCGTGGCCGGCGCCTCCCGCTCGTCCCGACGGGCGAACCGGGCCGGATCGCCGGTGCTCAGTCGGTACAGGCCGGTGGGGTCCAGGCGATGGCCCCGGCGCGCGCGCCAGGCGTCCTCGTCCCGGCTGGCTTGCACCAGCACGCCCAGCCGCCGGCGCAGGAGCGCCGTGGTGGCGCGGGCGCGGGCCACGGCCCCGGTCGGATCGCGGTTGGGGGGTGGATCGTCGTACTCCGCCAGCACCGCACGGGCGGACGGGTGGCTGGCCGCCAGCGCGTTCAACCGGTCGCGCGCCCGCGCGCCGACATCGATGCTAGCAACGTCACCACCCTCCCCGGCTTCCAACAGCGCGGCCAGGGCCGCCAGTTGGGCACCCTGGGACCCTTCGCCACCGCCGGCCACCGTCGGCGAACCGGGGGGGCTGGCTTCAGAGGGATCGCCGGCGGACGGCGGTTGCCCCCCAAACGGATTGTCCGACGGCGACGGCTGACTTGCCGCCGGATCGCCCGACGCGGCGGCTGGCCCGGCTTCGGCCGGATCGCCGGACGGCGACGGCTGACTTGCCGCCGGATCGCCCGACGGCGACGGCTGACTTGCCGCCGGATCGCCCGCTGCGGCGGCTGGCCCGGCTTCGGACGGATCGCCCGACGCGGCGGCTGACCCGGCTTCGGCCGGATCGCCGGACGGTGACGGTTGCCCCCCGGACGGATCGCCCGAGGACGGTAGCGAAGGGGGTGGCGACGGCGGGCGCGCTTCCTCCCGCAGCATCGCAACGATGCGCTCGGCCAGCGCGATGACCTCGGCGGTCGAGGCCGCGTGACGGACCTCGAAAGCCAGCGCCAGCAGCTTGACCACCGCCCCTTCGGGCAGCAACGCGTCCAGGCGCGCTTCCATCACCGCCGCGCCCGCCGCCAGAGCCTCCTGGTCCAGCAGCCGGACGCGCAACAGAACCTGTAACGCGCCCAACACCTGGTGGGCGATGGACGCTTCCGGCGGCGGCACGGCCGGCTCGTGGGCTTCCAGGTAGCCCACGAGCGCCGCCAGGTTCCGGCGGCTGCCCGGATACGCCGCGCCGAGCGCGCGCTCGATGCGGATGTCCTCCAGCAGATTAGCGAGCCACCCCGCCAGCCCGTCCGGTTTCGCCACCACGAAGTCCGTATACCGGACGTGCGCGGCCTCGTGGTCGACGTAGCCGTTGGCCAGAACCGCCAGCGGCTCGCTCTCGGCGGGCAGGGGTGGCAGGTGGATGGTCTTGCCGTCCGTGCCGGCTTGCCGTCGCGCGCCGATGACCACCTCGACGCCGATCTGGCGACCCAGCGCCTTGGCGATGATCGGCAAGGCCCCCAGCAGGGGATTTTTCTTCATGCGTGCCTCCGCTAAAAAAGGGGACACGCCGCGATCCCTCGCGGGGATACGGTGCGTCCCCGTGGTGGGAAAGATCTCAGAAAAACCAGCTGGCGTCCTCGCCGGCCGTGGCCGGTTCGGTCTCGGCGTCGGCTCCGGCGTCCGCTTCTTCCACTTCAGTGTCGGTCCCGGCTTCAGGGTCGGTCCCGGCTTCGGCGTCCCCGTTGAACGCCGCGGCTTCGGCTGGAACCTCGGGGTCCATCCCGACTCCAGCGTCCTGCTCGAACGCCGGACGGGGCGCCAGGAACCACGCTCCGTCGAACCCGCCGGTGGCCAGATCCGCCGTCGGCGCGGCGTTGTCCGCGAACGCCCGCAACCCGTCCGGCTGCGCCGCCAGACAGAGAAATTGCCGCAAGCCCTCCAGCACCCACCCCACGATGGGCCGCCGGGGCGCAATGGACGCCAGCACGCGGTCGATCTCGCGCACCACCGCCCGGAAGCGGCCGTCCACGAAGGACAGCCCGTCCAATTTGTCCCGGATGGCCTTGAAGGGGCCGAGCGCCCGCCGGGTGACCTCGGCCTTGCCTCGGAAGGACTTCTCCAAGGTGTCCCGGGCCAGTTGGGCGACTTCGTGGAACACCTGGCCGCCCAATCCCGCCAGGGCCTCGGTCAAGCCACCGTGCGCCACCACCGCCGGGTCCGGTGCGCCAAACCGCACCGCCCGCACGGCGAAACCCAGCCGGCCGCCGACGTACTCCGCCGGCACCAGGGCCTCGCGGATGAGGGGTTGCCACTCCGGGGGCTGGGCCGCCGCCCAGGCGGCGAGCTGGCCGTCGTAGTCGGCCAGGAACGCGGCGCGGGCCGCCTCGTAGTGCCGCTGTAACTCGGCTAATTGATCCAGCAGCCCTTGGGCCTTGGCGACCGGTAGGGCGTAGCCACCCAGGAACCGCGTGCCGACCGCCAGGCACTGCCGGCGGGCGGCGCCGCGCAAGGAGGTGAACGCGCGCAGCGCCTCCGGGTTAATCAATTGCTTGTCCCCCAAGGAGACGAGGCTCTCCGGGGGCAGTCGGGTTCGATCCAGCCCGAGGTCCTCGGCGGTCAAACTCTTCTTGCCGCTCCAACAGGTGATGTCCAGGTGGACGAACACCAACTGGTCGGCGATGCGATCGAGGGATTGGGTTTGCATCAAGCACCTCCAAACGAGAGGCGAACGCCGACCCTCCCCCCACGGGGCGAACCGATCGGCGTCTGCCCCGGACGGTGATCAAAAACTACCCGAAGAACCAGGCATCGTCGCCGCCGCACGCGGCGAGCAGTTGGCTCACGTCTTTTGGCTTTAATCCCAGGGTCTCCAGGATCTCCGCTGCCACCGGCAGCTCAGCCGGCCATTGGCTGACCGGCTGCTGCGCGTCATCGGCCAGGGTCAACCCCTCGAGGCGCCGCGCCAGCAGCAGCCAGAAGGCGACCCGCGGCTGGTGGCCGTCCGCCAGGGACAGCACACCGTGGTGCGCGTCGCCGGTCACCGCGGCCCACAGCGCGCGGCCGTCGTCGGCCGGCTGGCTTTCAGGCAGGGTCCACCCGACCGCCGCCAGCCGCGCCGCCGCGCAGGCCGCCTCGACGGCGGCCCGCCGGCTCGCCGCTTCCGCCGTTGCCCCTGGCCGCCAGCGCCAGTACAGGCACGGCGACGGAGCCGGCTCGGGTTCGGCCGCGGCGGCGGGTGGCAGCGCGCTGCCCGGCACCGGCGTCAGATCCCGCCGGTTGTCGGCTAGCCAGAACTCGCCGAGCGACTGGTAGCCCTTGCCGAGCTTTTCCCGGATGCGGAGGGCGCCTTCCCGCATCGGGAGGCCGTCCTGGCAGCGGCTCGCCGGCGTGTCCGCCTGGCGCAGCGCCGAACCGGTGCGGCCGTAGTAGACCGTCAACCCCTGGGGCGCCACCGTGACCGGCACCGCCCAGTCCTTGGCCGTGCTGTCCGGGTGGCGGTAGCGATACAGATGAACCTTGACGGCGGCCATCGCTAGCCCTCCCCGCAGATCCGCTGCACGATGCCGTGAATCGCCTCGGCCGTTTCCGGCTCCGCGCGATGCGTCAGCGCCCGCTTCAGGGCATGCCGCAGCGGGTGCGGCGCCCCCCGGAATTGCAAGGCCAGGTAGGCCCAGCGCACCAGGGTGCGGGTGGAGAAGGTCACCTCCACCGCCGCCTGATCCTCGCCCTCGCCCCGGAACAGCCGGCGCACCTCGCCGGCCACCTCGATCATCTTGCGGACGATCTCGGCGGGCAGGCCGGGCGCGGCCCGGGCGACGATCCCCTCTTCCTCGGCCGGCTCCGGGTAGTCCACCTCGACCACCCAGAACCGATCCAGCAGGGCGGCGTTCAGCCGCTGCGTACCGGCGTACAGGCCGGTGGCATCGCCCAAGCCGACCGTGTTGGCGGTGCAGATCAGGCCGAAGCCCGGCGCCGGTGGCACCACCTCGCCACCGTTTTCGGCAATGACCAGCGGGCCACCGTCGAGGAGGGTGTTGAACCCGGCCAGCTCACCGGGATCGACCAGATCCGCCTCGTTGACGAGCAACCACCAGCCGTGGCGGACGGCGGTGGTCAGCGGGCCATCCTGGAACAGCACGTCCCCGCCGATGGCGGTGAGATGGCCGATCAGGTCGGCGATCTCCAACCGGCGCCGGGCGTTCACCTGCACCAGGTTCAGGTTCAGCCGCGCGGCGGTTTCCACCACCAGGCTGGACTTGCCGGCGCCCATTGGCCCGGTCAGCCACAGCCCGTCGCGGTGCTGGCCCCGGGCAAGGCCCTTGTGCCAGCACAGCAGGTCCGACAGCAGCGCCATCCGAAAGCGGTATCGGTCGTTGCGGGCCGGGGTCAGCGGGCCGGGGACCTCGAAACCCGGCACCCGGACGGTATCCGGAACCGGGAGGTCGAACGTCCGGGCTACCGAGAAGTCGGTTTGGACTGGTTTCATCATCAGGGTCTCCTCAAGAAAAAGTAAGGAGACGGCCCGCCGCGCGATCCCCCAGCGGGGACAGCGGACGGGCCGTCCCCGGTGGGTCAATCAAAAATTGAGCGCTACGCCGCCCGCGCCCGGCGGCGGTCCAGCACCCGTCGGTTCGCGCGCCGCACGAGTGGCTGAAACTCGGCGGGATCAATGCGGGCGTCGTACACCGCCAGACAGGCCTGGGCGCTGAACGCGCCCGCCGGCCGGTCGAAGACCAGCGGCGCGTGCAGCCAGGCCAGGATGTCCGCCCGCTCCGCAGCCTCGGTGTACGGACTGGCGAGCAGGCACAGATGGCGGTGGAGGACCCACACGTGCAGGTCTTCCCAACCCTCCGCCAGGTGCTCGAGATCCCGTTGCCGCTCCTCGTACTCGGCCTTGCCGTCGTTCAGCGCCGGTGGTTTGGGGATGGGCGCCGGGCGGGCGGGCTTCGCCGCCGCTGGCGCCCCGTCGAATAAGGCGATTTGCATGGACACCTCCCGAACCCACCGAGACGCGCCCGCTCCCCGCCGGGAAGGGAACGCCCCGGCGGGGTTGCATCAACCCAACTCGTGCTCCGCGGATCTCGTTTGACGACGAGAGGCCGGCATGCGCACGAACGATTCAAAACCGTTGGAGCCGGCCGGGGAAACCCGGCTCGACCTCAACCATGACCTCCAGCTCAACCCGCAAACCCAGCGGGTCCGGTTCATGGACGGTCTGGCAACCAGTAAGACCTACCAGGCCAGCCAGCACCGGCATGATTTTCTTCACGATGTGCCTCCTCATGAGTGGGGACCCACCGCGCCCCCGCCGGGGTTGGGTGCGTCCCCGGTCAGGGTTGAAACCATTACGCCGCCGAGTGCTCGGCGAACGGGTCATAGACGGCGGTGGTCCAGGCGCCGGTCCGCACCCGCAGGGCGTAATAGAGCGTCAGCCGGACCCACACCGCCAGGGCGGCACGGTGAAGGTTCGCCACGGCCAGCGGGTGAAACCCGTCCGGTGTGGCGAACCCCGCGCGTGGCGCCACGGAGAGGGCGAAATCGCACTCCCAGTCCGTGACGCACACTTCGAAGAAACGGTTTTCGGCGATGACACGGGATTCGCGGCCGCGCCACCGTTCGGCCGCCACCGGCCGGTAAGTCGGGGGCAGCAGGGACCGCAGCTGCTCGACGAAATCCCAAAAACGAAAGGGGAAATCGTCCTCGGTCTCGATGTCGGCATACCCATGTGGGTGGGCGGCATCGTAGTCGCCGTAAACCTCCTCGCTGTCGATGATGACCGTCTCGGCGTTTGGCATCCAAAACACGCCGCGCCCCATCACGCACCTCCTCGCAAAAAAGCCGGCGGCGCGCTCCCCGGTGGGGAGGCACGCTCCCCGGCCAGGATGGATCAAAACTCAGGCGGCCCGCGCCACGGCCGGCTCGGCGGCGGGCAGGATCAGCCCCGCCACGTCGCCGCGCTGGCACAGACCTTTCACGGCGCACAGCCCGCAGGGCGAGTTGTGCGCCATCAGCCCGCGTCGCGGGAAACGGCCCCGGTCGATGTCCTCCGCCACCCACTGGACCTTCTGGACATACTCATCCAGGCGGGCTGGCGGGCGGCGCGGCGTGGTGATCGGGGCGCACACCTCCGGGCCTTTGCCCTTCGGGGTGACCTTGCGCTTGACCAGTTCCAGCAGGCCTAGCCGCTCGACCGGGGGGATCCCCAGCCGGTCGGCGTGGGCGTCCAGCAGCCACTGGTAGCCGGTGAGCTGGTCGGCGCTCTCCAACCAGTCCGGGTCGGTCGGAGCGCTCGGCGTTTTCAGGTCCAGGCACGCCAACCGACCGTCCGCGTCGACCACCACCAGATCGGGCTTGCCGACGTAGACCAGGTCGGGGCCGAGCCGCGCTTCGAGCTTGCGCTCGATCAGCGGCTCGCCCCACTCATCCAGCGCGGGCAGCCGGTCGAACCCCGGCCAGGCGGCGGCGAACCGCACCGCCAGCGCCCGTCCGGTTTCGGCCAGCGACTCCGGCGATTGGGTCGATGCATACTCGATCTCGCCGGCCTCGCGCGCCGTCTGCCAGTCCCGGTCAAACCGCGCGACCGGATCAAGGATCTGGCCTTGCAGCCAGCCTCGCAGCCACGCCTCGACCACGCCGTGCATCACGCCGCCGAACACCAGATTGGCGGCCTTGTGGGCGGGCCTGATCCGCAGCACCTCTTCCAGGTAATACTGCTGGGGACAGGTCTCGTACTTCAGCACGGCCGTGGGCGACAGCCTCATGGCGCACCCGCCGTCGCCGCCCACCGCACGGGCTGGCCACCCAGCCGTGGGGGTTGGCCGTCGGTCGTCGGCAGGGTCATCCGCACGCCCGGCGGCAAGGCGGGTAATACGATGGCGTTCGCCGGGACGAGCGCGACGGCGGGGGGGGCGGATGCGCCTTCCGCCTTCGCCTTCGCCCAGGTCGTCTCGGCCAGTTGACGGTAGTGGTCCACCGCGCCGTCGTAGCGATCAACGGCGGCGGGCGACCAGGACTCCAGCCGCCCCTTGACGACCAGCACCGCCACCACGACCGGCGGCCGGTCCAGGGGCGGCAGGGCTGGGGTGAACTCCCACACCTGAACCGTGCCGGCGGGGAAGCGGATGGACTGGAACCGATCCACGGCCATACCGGGACCGGCATGTCCGGCAATCGCGGCCACCGTCTGAAACGACGGCGACTGGAGCTTGCCGATCAGCGTTCTCAACTGCATGGTGGGCCTCCAATGAACAACGGGGACACCCCACGCCCCCGGGGGACGGATGCGTCCCCGGTGGGGTTGCTACAAAAAAACTCGTGCTATGCTGCCTCCTTCCATCGACGGGGAGGCGCGCCGCATGAAGAACGATCAGACCGCGACGGCGGATCACCCTCGGGCGTGGTACGTCGCCGACACCGCGACCGACCGCATCCGCTTCACCGCCGCCGGCCATGACGCCCTGGCCGTGGACCTGGCCAAGGCCGGGATCGATATCCGGCAGGTTCGCACCAAGGCCCAAGGCCTCGCGGCGATTGAAGCGCTTTCCGAACAGTCGATGGACCGGCTGGCGTCCTTGCGCGGGCAACACCCGCTGCTGGACGCGATCCTGGCCCCGCTGTTCGACGACCTTACGTCTTGAACAGGCCCTCCAGCTCGCGCCGGGCGATGGCTCGATCCACCTCCTTCAGGCCCTCCAGCGCGTTGGTGCCTGCCAGCGCGCCGCGCAGGAGGGCCGCCGCCAGTTTCGCTCGGACCTGACGCAGTTCCGCCAGAGCAGATCGCCGACAAAACGCTTTGATGGTTCGAATCCGCATGATGTGCTCCTGATAATGAAAAAGGGGACACACCACGCCCCTGGGGACGGCTGCGTCCCCGGTGGGGTTTATGACTCAGATCCAGCGCCTACCTCTGACGATGAAAGCGCCTCAACCAAACGAACACGACGATGACGGCGAACCGTTCTATCACCTGGATCGGAACGGCGCCCTCACCTGGACCGACGCAGGGCGGCGCACCTTCCGCCGCCGCTTCGCCCGCTTCGGCCTCCGCCTCGAGGCCATCGAGACCTTCGAGCAATACCAAACCGCGATGCGTCTGTCGGCCGGCGTGTTTGTGGAAGATACCCTGGAACAACTGGCCGAACGGTGCGCCGGCCAGCCCTGGCGCGAACTGCTGGAAGCGGCCCTGACGGGCGATGACGCCGCGATCGCGCGTGCCGAACGGCGCTATGAGACGCGCCGCAAGCTGAACATCATTTCCTCGTCGCGAAGCTCCGCCTCCGTGGCGCTTTCCAGAAAGGCGAAAAACGGCTTCAGATCATCGTTCGATAACAAAGGCATGGCGTGCTCCTCACAAAAAAGGGGACACACCATGCCCCCGGCCGGGAACAGGTGCGTCCCCGGTGGGGTTGTCAGAAAAAACTCATGCTAGGTGCTGGCGCCATGACCTGACCGGATGGCGGCGGTTTGGCCTTGATTTGGCGCCGCGACCGACGCTCGTCGAGCGTTCGGTAGAGGAGCCGCCGCTGCCGTACCCGGTCCTGACGGTCTTGCGCCGGGAGCGGTCCTTGCAGGTCGACAGCAATCTGGTCGGCCATCCGCCGCAGCTCGGGATCGGGCAGCGGGACCAGCGTCGCGGCGAACGCCGCTTCGTCAAAAGACGGCGCCGGCGTTGAGGACGAGGCCGTCACCGCCGAGGGCGACGACCGGTAGGTCCGCCACGGCAACCACCAGGCGAGGACCGCTGCCAAAAAGGTCGCGGCGAACTCGCCGGCATCGTGCAGGGCGATCGGGTAGAACAGGCCCAGAAATATGGCATTGCGCGACGGCGGCCAGGTGAGGACGGCCACAGCGGCGCGAACCACCGCAGACACCGCACGCGGGACGCGCGGGGGATGGCGGGCGATCCTTCCAAGAAGGATGCCCAACAAGAAGAGAACCTGTTGCATGGTGGTCTCCTAATGAAAAAGGGGACGCACCACGCCCCGGACCGGGGATCGGAACGTCCCCAGTCGGGATGGATAAAACTCATCAGACCGGCGCGCGGCGCTGCACAAACAGTCGCCGCCACTCACTGCAATGGCTGTTTCCGTTGTCCTCCAATCCGGTTGGCCCACGGGCGCCGAACCTTCGCTCCAGACTCAAGAACGCAGCCTCGTGTGGCGGATTTTACCGGGTTACCCACACGTCAACCCCGGGTGAGCCTCCTTGCGTGGCACGGGTCGCCGAGCGTGCGACCGCCGATACGGGTTGTCTGTCAGACCCGCGCCTGACCGGAGTCCTGCTTTTGATGTCACAGGCCGGACCCCCTGCGCCGATTTTTTTCTGTTGGATGGGGAACCAACGTGAGTCCGTCGATTAAGCAGACCGGACGCTCTGCCCCCGCTGTTTTGAATAGGTGCGGGAGAACCTATTGAAACGGTTTCACTATGGCACCGGCGTGGGGGAGCGTCAAGATCGAGCCGGACCCGCGCGTGCGATACACGCCGGGGGGTGCTATGCTTTTCTTACTGCGTAAGATATAGAGGCGCCCATGTCCACCGTCACCGTTTCTGATTAAGGGCAAGTCGTCATCCCGGCGGACATCCGCCGGCAGCTCGGCATCACCCCCGGCTGCCCGCTTGACTTTTCCCTGGAGGGCCACACGATCCGGGTGGCGGTTCTGCGGGCACATTCCCCCGAGCCCGCCTGAAGACGGCTACGGAATGCGGGTCTGCGACCGGCCGGGCGAACGGCGCCTGAGCGATTTCGACGTGGCCCGGGCGCTGCGCGAGGCGCGCGATGATCGCCCTGGATACCCACCTCCTGGCCCGGTTTTACGTGGAGGACCTCAACGACTCGGAAGCCGCGAAACAGCGCCCCATCGCGCGACGGATTCTGACCGAATCGCCCCACCGGTTCGTGCCCCTGACCGTCGTACTGGAGCTGGAGTGGGTGCTGCGCGCCTTTTATGGGTTCGGCGCCACCGATTTCAGCCGGGTCGTCGAGCACTGGCTAGGCTTGCCCAACGTCCGCGTCGAGGATGGGCCGCGCGTGGCCGACGCCTTGACCTGGCACGGTCGGGGACTGGATTTCGCGGACGCCTTGCACCTGGCGGCCAGCGCCCCGTGCGAGGCTCTGGATCCGTTCGACGCGCGCCGCTTCGCGCGCCGCGCGGCTCGGTCTCACGCCCGCCGTGACGGTCCCCACCGCCTGATGGCGCACCGGCCATGCTGAACTTCCTTCGCGCCTGGTTGGGTCGATCGGACCCCTCGGCCGTGGAACCGCTCGTCCCGACCGCCGCGCCGCCGGCGATGACCGAGGCGCTGGAAGCGCGAGTGGCCGGCTGGTTCGCCGGCGAACCGCCGGAGGTCCTGGCGCTGGCCCTGGACAGCTTGCCCGCCCTGGTCGGGGCCAGCCCCCGGTTTCTGGAGGACACGGTCCCCAACGAAACCCCGCTGGCCTGGCTGGGGGCGGCGCTCGATCGCCTGGAGGCCCTGCCCGAACCGTTGCCGGTTCCTCCCCGCGCGCCGGCGCTGCCCTGGCGCTACCTGATCTTCACCCGCGCGCTGGGCGATGCGCTGGAGGCCGACTATGGGGCGATCTGGCGGCGCGGTCTGGCCACCCGGTGTCCGCTGACCCGCATCCCCGACCCCTGCCCCGCGCCGCGTCCCCTGCGTCCCCCGCGAGAACGAGTCCCGCCTTCCAGCGCGGGCCTCGGCGCCTTGCTGGCCGGGCGGCGCTTGCCCGAGGCGGGCCAGCAACGGTTGTACGAGGCGATGGCGGCGGGGGTGAATTGGGTGGACGCGACCGCCTTCTGGCGGCTGCTCGCCACCGGAGAAAGCGCCCGACCGACCCCCGATCCGGCCACGGCGGCCGAAACCACTGAAACGATGACGCCGACCACAGCGCCAAGAGCGGCCGCAACGCCGGCGGAAACCGCACAGCCGGCGGCGACACCCCCGAAAGCGGCGCCGCCGTCCGGGACGCCCACCGCCGAAACGCCGCCGGCCGCCGCAGCGCCGGTGCCCGTGGCGGGACCGCCGAGCGCCGCCGACCCCCTGGACGCGGTGGCCCGCGCGGCGCTCGCCACCCTGCTCGCCTCGCCCCGCTTCAACCATCACAGCGGCGACACCTGGTTTTATGACGGCGCGTTCTATGTGGCCGCCAAGCCATTCGCCGAACAGCTGCAAGCGCATCCCTGGGTGCAGGCGCAGCCCGAACTGCACCACCGCAAGGCGCTCTACCGCCACCTCGCCGCCCGGAAACTCATCGTCCCCCACGGCGGACAAAAAGTGTGGCCCCTCTTCGTCACCGAGCACGGGCAAACGAACGCGCGCTACGTCTCGGCGCTGAAACTGCCGTCCGCGCTGTACGAGGGGCCCGAACCGTGCCCCGTTTTCGGCGGCACCCTGCGGGAAGCGGGCGCGGCGGCCGGGACCCGGGCGGAGTAGCCGACCCGCCCGGGGGCGAACCGGTTAGGAAAAGAATATCCGCAGGAGGCCCGCGGGGTTGTGGTATGTCTCATATGCCCCTATTTTAAGGGCATATTGTCCTGCGTCCGAGGGGAACCGCCATGGCTTCGCTGGCTCAAGCGCTCGATTTCATCGGCGGTGAGCAGATTCTGCACACGCCGGCGACTACCGCGCGCGATCTGATCGAACTGGTGCGCCAGGGGTTGCCGATCCAGGCCGTGGACGCGCTCGTCGCTCAGGGCCATCTGACGCTGGCCGAACTGGATCACGTCGTCATGCCGCGCAAGACGCTCTATCACCGGCGCAAGCTGGGGCGATTGACCGCCGGCCAATCGGACCGGTTGCTCCGGGTCGCGCATTCTGGCGCTGGCCGAAGAAACCTTCGCCAATCGCGCCAAGGCCCAGGCCTGGTTGCGCCGACCGACCCAGCCCTTGGCGGGCGAACGGCCCCTGAATCTGCTCGATACCGAGGAAGGCGCGCGGGCGGTGGAGCGGTTGTTGGGGCGCATCGCGCACGGCATCGCCGCCTGACCTTTCCCGTACGACTGTGGCGGCTGACCCGGGCGGCTCACGCGGATCTGAGCGGCGAAGGCGCGCGCCGGTATGGGGGACGGTGGAACTCGCCCGGCCGGGCCGTGGTGTATGCGGCGGCGGAAGCCGCGCTGGCCGTGTTGGAGGTGCGGGTCCACCTCGACCTACCCTTCGATTTGCTCCCCGACGATGACGTCTTGCTCACCCTCGAAACGGGTGGGCTGCGCGTCGAGGAGGGGCCGGCGCTGAACGATCCCGTCGCCTGCCGGGCTTACGGCGACCGCTGGCTGGCCGAGCGACGTTCGGCGTTGCTCGGGGTCCCATCGGTCATCGTGCCGGAAAGCCATGATGTGCTGATCAATCCTGCCCATCCGACGCCTCGGGCATCCACGTCGTCCAGTCCCGGCCCTGGACCTTCGATCCCCGGTTGTTTTGATCGACAGCCTCGCCGCCCTAAAGGATGGCGATTCCTACGGCGCTTGGCGCTGGCTTGGCGCCAAGTGCCAAGTGCCAAGGCGCTTCGATGGGTTCCTGCCGCTGGCGGCCTGACGGCACCGCGAAGGAATCCGCTTCCCGCTAAACCACCCGCAGCGCCCAGTAGCGCCGGTGCAATTCCACCACCCGCGCCTCCTCCCACCAGGACACCCGGCGGTAAATGATTCCATCAGGGGTCGCCAGCCGCACGTAGCCGTAATCCGCCACCGGTTGCTCGCGAAACCGTTTCTGCCCGGCCAGCAGCAGCCGGTAAGTGGAGAGTTGGGCGAGGTCGGCGTCGTACACCTGGGCGCGCTGGCGACGCTTGGTTTCCACCAGCACCAGCGCGCCGTCGGCGCGTGGGTATACCGGATCGGGCGCGCCGCTCAAGGCGATGGGCCGTTCGCAGCGCAGGACCTCTTCGCTGGCCACCCGATGGGCGGTTTGCAGTTCCTTCGGCATCCGTTCCCACCGCAGCCAAGCGGCGCGCCAGCCAGCCCGGCGTCGCCAGAGGACGAGGACGGCGAGGACCACGCCGACGACAAGAAGCCAGAGCAGGTCCATCAGCGCACCCGTCCGCGCCGGACCATGCGGCGCACCAGCCCATCGAGCAGAACCCGTGCCGCCCGGCCCGCGGCGGGGTGGCGTTCCAACACCCGCGCCAGCGGCGGCGAGAGGCGGTAGTAGAGCCCAATCAGCAACCGGCCCCAGCCGGAGGGGGCTAGGCTTCGATCCCGCCAGGCCCGCAATATTTCGGCCTGCCAGGCGGATTCCCCGTACACGGCGGACGCCACGAAGCAGCGCCGGTCTCGCGCCGGTCCCGGACCCTGGCCCCGATAGCGCCGGGCCTGCGTGTCGTGGCGCGCGTGTTCCGCCTCGCCCGCCGCCGCCAAGCGTTCGCGCTCGGGCGGGCGCTGCTTGCCCTACTGGCCGTCGAGCACCAGCTGGTGCTCGCAGCGCGCCTGTTGCGCCAGCTCGGTGACCGCGACCGGGCGGCGATCCGAGTCAGCCATCGAATCCTCCCGGTGCACCCGCCAGCGCCTCCACTTCTTCGCGCAAATCGCCGTTCGACGCGAACCGCGCCCGTCCCTCCTTACGGATCGGGTTCGGTTCGGCCGCGAAGGCGGCCCGATAAAGCTCGCCGTAGCGGCGGCGCAAGGCCGCGCGCTGGCGGGGATCGGGCCGCCGACTCAACTGCGCCTCGATCCAGGTCGTGTCCCTCGGATGGTGGGGCACTTCGGCGATGTGGCCCACGCTGTCGCCCTCGGGGTCACCAGCCCCGGCGTTCATCCCGGACGCTGGCAGGCGGTTGGCCAAAGCCGGGCGGGCTGCTCCGCCAGCGTCGCGGGTGAACCCGGCATCCGCCTTGCCCGCCAACACCGGCCGGTCGGCGGCGGGTCCCGGCGGTTCACCGGCCGGGCCGCCCTGGGCCTGCTCCGGGAGGGGCCGCCACGTCCGGAAGTCTTCCGGCAGGCGGGTCCAGTGTTCGCGCAGCCGCGCCCGCACGAACGCCAGCGAGGGAAGGCGTCCGCCGCCCCGGCGCACCAGGCACCACGGGCACCACGGGCACTCGGGTAACTCGCCGTAGTCCCGGTTTTCGCCGGGCAGCAGCACCGGCCCGCACGGGCGACAGCCGCCGCAACCCAGCCACTGGGCCGGCACTCGCCCCCGGCGCAACTGGGCCACCGCCCGGGGATCGAGCGGCGGCGCGGAGCGCGGCCGGATGGCGGCCACGGCGTCAGCGGCCCCGCAGCAGATGAGGCTTGGTCGTCGCATCCAGCCCGGCCCGTTGCAACAGATATCCCTCGCGCGCGAGCACGGTCGGCGCCGGCGTCTCGGGGTCTTGCAAGTTGGCCAGCACCGGCTCGTTCGGCACCCCGATCCGCCCGACCTCGCGCAGCAGCTGATAGACCCGCGCCAGCCAACTGGTCAGGGCCAGCTCGGCCGGACAAACGTGCTCGTCGGGCGCAGGCAGCAGCGCGAGCGCCTCCGCCAGCACGGCCCGCTGGCGCGCGCCGGTGATGGCGTAGCGCAGGACCTGGTTTTTGGGCGCTTCCCAGATGACGTCCAACTGCCCGTCCCGGTAGGACAACCCCGGTTGCAGCATCCCCGCCTGGCGGTGGGTGAGGCCCACCACCCGCACCAGCTCCAGATGCAGCGCCACCCGGGGGTCGCGTTCGCGGATGCGTTGCATCCGCGCCTGGATTTCGTCCTCGCTCCAGGGGCGCGGCGGCGGGGGCGCCGTGCCCCGCTCGGCGGCCTTCCAGGCCGCGCGGACGCGCACCGCTAGGTCGGGCTTGTCCAGCCAGCCGCACAATTGGGCGAGCAACTGCATGTGGTTGCGGGCGCTGGCTGGGCTGAGGCCGGCGGCGCGCCAGTCCGCCAGCAGCACGTTCACGTGGGTTTCGTCCAAGGCGTCCGGCGCGTGCAGCGGCTCGCCATGGCGGGCCAGGGTTTTCACCATCTGGTTGAGCAGGCTCCAGCGCAGCGTCAGCGTGCCGTCCCCCACCCGACCCTGGCCGTTGTGACGCTCGCCGATCCGGTCGCGGACGCGCGCGGCGAGCACCTGTTGCTGCGCCCGGTATTCGGCGGTGGCCCGCCGGCGCGCCCGGGCGGCCTCGGGGTCGGCGCGCGGGGCGTCCGGCTTGCCGTAGTAGGCTTCGGTAATCGCCAGGCGGGCATGGCCGAGCCGGGCGGATACGTCGAGCCGGGCGGCCAGGTCGTCCGCGTCCGCGACCTCCCCGCCGCCGCGCACCGGGCTGGGTTCGCCGGTCAGCTGCTCATAGAGGTCGTTGGCGTACTGATGGCGCAGGCCGTGGCTGACCAGCCCGTCCTGGCGGGTGACGCCGTGGCGGCCCAGCACGTGGTAGCAGTGCTTGAGCCACTGCTTGAGGTCGTACTCGGGCGGAATCATCGAGCGCCCCGTGGCCCGGGCGTGCCGCTCGGCTTCCGCCAGTACCGCCCGCTGGGCGTCGGTGTCGATCGGCACGGCGCGCGGTCGCCCGCCCTTGGTGCCGGCCACCACCCGCAGGTACTGCTCGCCCACCCGGTCGCGCGCCGGGTTCAGCAGCGAGGCTTCCTGGATGCGCAGCCCGAAGGCGTGTTGCAGGCGCAGAACCCGCGCCACGTCGAAGTCGTCGCCCGCGATCTCGGCGATCTTTTCCAACGGGTCGATGCCGGCCGCCGTCCAGGAGTGATCGTGATCGGCGGCGTACGCGCGGCGGTAGCGCTCCGGGTCGGTCAGATAGCTGGCGGCGGACCGCAGCATGCTCTTTTTGCCCAGCCAGCGGCACAGCAGGGTGAGATGGGAAAAGCGCTTTTGCAGGGTCGAGGCCGACAGCCCCCGCCCTTCCCAATGCCGCATCAGCGCCGCGACGTGCTTGGGCTTGAGGTTGTTCACCTCCGTCAGCCGATAGCCCAGTTCGTGCAGCTCCCGGATCATGCGCGAGTAAAACTCCGAGCGGTCGGCGATGGTGGCGTGGCTCACCGTCTTGCGCCCGTCCGCACTGCGCCGCAGGTGCGGCTTGAGCACGGCGTTGAGCGAGGCGAAGGCCCGCCCGTACTTGCCCGGCGGCCCGGCTGGCGCCCCAGCGGCGCCCGCCGATTTCGTCGTGGCGTTCTCCATGAAAAAACTCCTCAAGCAACAAACAACAAACAACATACCGAGGGCAACCCTTGAGGGCTCTACGCGCAGCGGGGGTCTTGCCCTGAAGACCGGCCACTCCCCAATCTCCCTCCCGGACACCGGGGCGGTTCCCTGATGACCGGAACCGACGGGGTCAACCATTCTCCCTGACCCTGGCGAACGCACGGCGTCGTTCGTGAACACCTACCTGAAAGCCGCGACCGTTCGTCGCTTGCCGTTCAGTCCGCTCCCCCAGAGCTGGCGGCGGTTCCCGCAGGGCGCGAGCGTTCAGGACGTCCGGCGTCCGGGGCGGCGTTGGCGTCCGTCTCCCCGGCCTTGGCCCGACTGAACAGTCGCTGGAGATAAGCAATCGCGATGGCGTCCGCTTCCGCGGGCGGCAGGTGCTCGACGGCGTGCATCACGAACGCCGATGCCACCAGCGCCGGGTCGGGACGGTAGCCGCGCAGCTGCTGGCGCAGCCGCCGGGCGGCGATCTGGGCGGCGTCGTAGGCCTCCTCCATGACCTTGATCCGCCGCAGGCCGTTCTCATCGTCGCGCGGGACGACGTGGTGGAGCTTCCCCTTGCGCAGGGTGTACAGCTCGCCCTCTTCCAGGTCCACCATCCCACGCAGCGTCTCGAGCAACGCCGCCACATCGTCCGGGCTGTACCCGGGTTTCACCTCGATTTCATCGCTCATCGCTTCGTCGCTTCATCGCTTCACTTCCGCATCACGCCTCGACGCCCACCTTGTCGAGCGGTAGGGCCACCGCTTCGTGCCGGTTGGTTTACGGGTCGGCACGGAACCCGGATTGTCACCACATCACGCCTCGACGCCCACCTTGTCGAGCGGTAGGGCCACCGCCTGGGCCAGCAGGGATTGACTGGGAGGCAGGCCCGCCCCCAGTCGCGGGAATTTTGAAGGCGCTCCGCGAACGCCTCCGGCTCGCGCCGGGTCCGTTTGCAACCTCGGTCGGACGACACCGCGCCGTGAGTTTTTCCGGAGTGACGGCGATCTCTGATGGGAGGTTTGTCGGCTTCCCGTACCGCTGGCGCGAACGCCAGGCCCGTTCGGGTCGGGCTGGACCCCCCGGTTGGTGACGTGACCGGGACCGTTTGCAATCGGGAAACCGCGCCGGCGGCCTTTCTACCACCGCCCGCGTCCGGATGAGACGGGGGAATTGAAGTGGCGCCTGGTAAAACAAAAACACGCCGACTACTGAAAAACATATTTGGGTTTTTACCCACTTCCACACCCTATAATAGTTCCTGTTTTCCGAAAAAAACAAGTGGTTGATTGCTGCATTTTCACCTCTCTGTCCAGAGACTACCCGCCGGGCGGCTCATTCCAGGCGGCGGGAGTTCGAGAGCAGTCTTTTACTGAAAAAGCTCTCCACGCTTTGGTTTTGACGGGAAAGTGAATGTTCAGGGTCAAAAATTGTTGGTGCTAGAGAATAATAATCATTGGTGCTAGTTTAATTCAGTAACTCATTGATTTTGCTAAAGTTGTATCCTCTGGCACCGGCAACCTGCCGATCATAAGTACCTGATTTTTCTAGCTTGTAATGAACTAGCACCACTGGTTAATATCTCTTTAAATTAAAATACTTATAAGACATCGTAGAAAACTCTGTAGAAAACTCTGTAGAAAACTCTGTAGAAAACTCTGTAGAAAACTCTGTAGAAAACTCTGTAGAAAACTCTGTAGAAAACTCTGTAGAAAACTGTGTAGAAAACTGCGTAGAAATACGCCCCTGCCTCAAAGAGGCTTGTTGAGAATCTCGATCAGCGATGGGCGGGCTTTAGCCTCGGCGCTTTGCTGGCGCGCCGCGCGGGCATGTTCTCCCCCCAGATTTTGGATGTAATGGCGCCGGACCGGATCGGGTACGCATTCGCTGGCTGGTTGCGAGGACGCCGGCGGGGAGGGGAGAGGAACAGCCGCCGTCGGTGGCGCGGGCGCCCCGGCGGCAGGGGTCGGTTGAGCGGCCGGTTTGGTTTGGCCCGCCGATAACTGCCAGATATAGCAATACAGCGTCTTGAGGCTTCCCTTGAACCCCACGGTCCTCGCCAACTCCTGGCGCACCTCCTCATACGACCAGCCGGTGTTCAGTTTTTCCCCGATCAGCCCCAGCATCTCGCGCACCTTGTCCTTCTCCGTTAAGCGTAATCGGGCCGGCCGGCCGGCGTTCCCAAACGCCGCTTTCTGTTCGCTGGTCAATCTGGCGGGGGGTTGATCGGCCATGGCCTTCCTTAGGATGCGGCGGACCAGTCCCGGACGGGGGGCGCCTCCGCCTCCACCTCCGCGAACCCCAGCAGACGCCGCGCCGGCGTCAGTTGCCGGTCGAACTCCTGCAGCCAATGCCGCACCCGCACCCGGTCGGCGACGGGCATCCTGCCGCCCGGACCCTGGCCTTGAATGGCCTCGATGTAGCTGAGGTTGTGGATGTCCAGCAGCGCGTAGCTGCGCGGGTGCAGAGCGGGCATGGTGACGATCACGCCGTCCTGTGTCAGCAAGGCTTGCTTGCCCTGGCTGGGCGGCAGCCGCAACCCGTCCTGGTCGCAGCCATCGAACAGGACGAACGCGTCCTCGGCGCCGAACGCCAGGTTTTTCACGGCGACGTAATCGACGGTATCGCCGAACGCCTCAATGCTGTACTGGACCGTGCGCACCGAGGCATGCACCGGCGTCATCACCACCACGATGGTGATGGCGTAGCCCCGGTCCCGGTATTCGCCGAACAGGCCGCGCGGCGCCTCGCCGTGGTCCACCACCTTGCCCAGCTCGCCGACCACCCCGCCCGGCAGGTCGAACAGAAGGATCGGCGGCTCGGTCGCCAAGGCGTTGAGCAGAATATCCCGATCATCCTCCTCGCGGATGTCGAAGAACCCGCAACCCACGCACGGGTCCTGCCGAGCCCGTAAATTCCCGCTCGCGTCCCGCAGGCCATGGTGCTGGAACAGTTGCCCGACGTTGCCGTCGGCGTCGTAGGCGGCCACCGTATAGCCCTCGCAGCGCAGCACGTCCAGCAGACCCCGGGCGAAGGTGGTTTTCCCGGCGCCGCCTTTCTGGCTGCACACAAAAATCGCGCGCGGGCTCATGCGGTGGTCCTCGCGCCGCCCAGCACCTCCCGCAGCCGGCGCCGCCTGGGTTCCGCCGCCTCCGGTGCCAGCGGCTCGGCCGGGTGGTCGCCAGCGGCCGCCGCGCCGTCCTCGGACCGGGCTTCCGCCAGGGCCGCGTCCGCGGCGATCGGGGCGCCCGCCTCCCCGGTGGCCCACCGGTCTTCGCCGTCCGGTTCGACCGGCGCCGCAGTATCCTCCAGGGTCGTGGGGCGTGCCGCCGGGCCGGGGGCCGTCCCCGGTTCCGCCCAACCGACCCCGGCCGCCGCCGGCCCGGGCGGGGCGTCGCCGGCGGCGGCTTCGGCCGGCGACGCGCTCAAATCCGCCACCAGGGCTTCGGTCGCCTGGAGGCTTGCGGCCTCGCCGGCGGTCATCGCCTCAGCGCCCTCCTCGGCCACGACTGGCGCGCTGGCCGCGTCCGGCCCCCGCCCGGTGCGCTTGACCAGCATGTCGCGGTAGCCGGGGGTCTCGGTATCGTCGCGCACCCGCCGCGCCAGCCCGCGCGCCAGCCGCTCGAACACCCCGCAAGCGCGCATGAAGTTGCGAAACAGCAGGTTTTCGAGATCGAACCGTTCGACCGTGCCGATGACGCCGGCATACCACGCCGCATCAAGCGCGCGGCCGGCGCGCTCCAGTTCCGCCAACAGCGCGGCGTAGCGGCGCATCCTGGGTGTGCGCATCGTCAGTTCCACGCGGGCGGGACGGGTATAGCGGATGTCGGAGCCGCCGTCCGCCGGACCGACCGGCCCTTTTTTCAAGACGTTACCGATCCGGCGTCCCTCGCCGGTCGCAAACGCTTCCAGCCGGTCCAGCTCGCGGGCGATCGCGCCGTTGACCTGATCGATTTCCTGGGCGTAATCGCGGCTGGCGCGGCCTTGCAAATGAACGACGACCTCCGCCAGAAACAGGGCGGCCTCGACGCGGGAAAAGGTGCGGTTGTAGGTTTTGAGGCCGATGTGCGTGGCCAGTTCGACCGGGTGGCGCGCGACCGGACGGCTGCGATCCACGACGGCGGGATTGAGCGGGGCAGGGTTCTGCATGGGAAGGCTCCTTCAGGGATCGGCAAACAAGAGGGCGATCTCCGGCGGGAGATCGACGGTCAGGGATCGGTGCCAGACGCTCATGACGCGGGGTTCGCGCCACAGCCAGTTCAGGGCGACCTCGGGCAGCAGGGCGCCGGCGAGCAGCGGGGTCCAGTCCGCGCCGGGGGGATCGGCGGCGGGCCGCACGCTGTAGGCCGCTACGCCCGGCACCCGCGCCAGCCCGCGCGGGGCGGTCTGGGGTTGCCAGCGGCCCAGCGGCCGGTCATGGACCGACCACAGCGCGATCGACCAGGGCGCGAACTCGCCCGCCAGCCGGTGCAGCAGCGCCAGGCCAAACACGGTGTAGGTCCACAGATCGGCCTCGCGCGCCGCCCGTTCGGACCCGGCGCCCGGCGGCAGGATCGCTCCGCGCCGGCGAGCCAGCGCCCGCTCGGCCGCGCGCAGGCGGGCGTCCAGGATGGTGTGCCGGGGCAGGCGGGCGCACGGCACCCGCTGGACGTAGCCGGCCAGGGCCACCAGCAGCGGCGCATAGACCGCCTCGTACTGGGCGGCCGAACTCGACGACAGCCCGCGCAGGCGCTCCAGCGCCGCCGCCCGTTCGCCCAGCAGCGCGCCGGCGCCGGTGATCGGAACCCGCGCCTCGCCAGCCGGCCCGGCGTTCACCGCCACAGCCACAGCCACAGCGCGAGCGCCACCAGCAGGGCCGCCAGCGCGGGGGGTATCGGGTTGGCGCGATTGGAATAACTCACCGGGCGACCCTCCGCTCACAAGTATTTTTTGAAGCGCGCCAGGGTGCGCTGCATGAAATAGCCAAACCCCAGCGCGAACGGCACGAACAGCCAGGTCGGATGCACCGACCACGGCGAAATCAGGTAGAGGAAGATGGGGACCGACACCATCGGGCGGATCATCTTTTTGAGGTGGTGGTACATGAAGCCGGATTCGGCGCCGCCGCCGAAGCGGCGCAGGTCCCGCTGCACCAGGCCGTCGACCGCGCCCGTAACGCCGAGCAGGACGAAGGCCGGCAGCGCGAGCAGCACCACCGCCAGCCGGGCGCCGGTCAGTTGGGTGATGTAGGCCGCCGCCAGCAGGTACTCGCCCAAGTGGCGCAGCGCGACTCGCAGCACTTCCAAACCGGACCAGAGCGCCGGCGGGTCCGAGACCACCCAGCGCACCACCCCTTCCAGCCCGCTCCAGTGATACAGCCACCTCGCGCCCCAAGAGGCCCACGCGATCGCTCGCGCGGCGGTTTCCGGCGCCGTGAAATCCCGGCGCAACCAGTCGAGTTCGGTCCGCAACAGGCGCTCGCTGTGACCGGCGCCCGGCGGATCCCACCAGCCGAAGGCGATGCCGGCCCATTCCAGCAGGACCGAGATCAGCCAGCCGAGCAACGTGACCGTCGTGAAGCTGAACAGGTGATCCAGCAGGCCCGCGAGGCTCCACGGCCGCCGGTACGGTGTTTCCGGGGGGTCATGGCGTTCGCTCACGGCGCGGCCTCTCCGGATGGCGTGCTTTCGGCGGCCAGGTCCCAGCCGGCCCAGCGCGCGGCCTCACCCGCCCCGACGGCGGGCGCCTCCGCCCGCCCGGACCACAGGGCGGCACGGTTGATCGAGTCCTCGGGTTTCAGTTCCACCCCCGCCGCCCGCCGGTAGCGGCGGTCCATGTCGCGGGCGATCCGGTCGAGATCGGCGGGCAAGCGGCGCGGGGCGTCGCTGAGTTCGGGAAACTGCATCTTGTAGAGCTGGCCGCCCGCCATCAGCACGAAGGCATGGCCACGCGGTAATTGCATCAGATAGCCGGGTTCCAGCAGCGGGACCGTCTGGGTGGACACGCGATCCTGCATGGTGGAGGTAAAGTGCGTCGGCGAGTCTGGCTCGGAGGAGTCGGTGGCGGCCGAGACCAGCATCATCATGTTGACCTCGACCTTGCTCAGCCGGTTGGCGAGCAGCTCGGCGGTGTCCAGGTCGGCCACCCGCAGCATCACGATGGTGTTGCTGACGTTGCCGACCACTTGGCTGGCGCGGTCGCGGTTGCCGAGGCCAGCGGCCAGATCCGCCAGGGTTTGGGTGTAGAGCGAGAAGCGCAGCCCGGCGCCGCGCCCCTTGTTGAGCGCCTGGACGATTTCCGGGCCGCGCACCAGCTCCGCGACCTCGTCGAGATGGAGGCAGGTTTCGGGCAGCGCCTCCGGCGCCGGCAGGTTCTCGCCCAGCCCGTGCTTGTACAGCT
>WBZP01000864.1_pt1 | contig 39634 bp, 32 predicted proteins | sample 5204301 | NCBI WGS metagenome assembly WBZP01 (sample SAMN12412401, study PRJNA552823) | activated sludge metagenome | isolation source: activated sludge from nitrification reactor of wastewater treatment plant... | place: USA: Pennsylvania | collected 2017
ATTTTAATTGTCGCCCCAAAGGTAGCTACTTTTAGCCACTTTTGGGGTTTTTTCATCAAAAAAATTAAGCCCAATTTGCTGATTATCAGCAAATTGGGCTTTCATAGGGAGACCCTGCTTCTTGGGCAGTCTTGCCCTGCTCTTCCAAAAAATCAGAGATTATACGCATGACCTGTTCCTCCGAGATACCCACGAAGAAGGCAATTTCATGCAAGGGAAAACTTTGAGTATTCCACAAATTAAGAGTAACCTCCCGCTCCTTTATAGAAATACCTTTTTCCAAGCCCTGTTCGAGACCCTTTTCCAAGCCCTTTTCCAAGCCCTGTTCGAGACCCTTTTCCAAGCCCTGTTCGAGACCCTTTTCAATGCCTTCCAAATAAAGGCCATCTGTCTCTATGTCATAATGGATGGTCATTTCTTCTACTTCTTTTTTGGTGACGATTTCCAGTTTTCTTAAACGCGACAAAATTACCAATTGTTTTTGATATTTTTTGATTTTATCTGTCTTTTTCAAAATTTTTTTGAGGTTATGCAAAATTTTGCTTATCACTTCCTCAGGTTTATCCTTGCCAAAATCACAGAGAATAGCCATCACTACCTCTTCTGGTACTGTAGAATTTATAAACTCTTCTTTTGGGATGTTCTTAAGAACAATTACTTCAAAAGCAAGACTCAAACCACGTTTTATCAATATATTCTGCGTAATATGTTTAGGAGTATTCATACCTCCAAAGATTACTATCTGCCTCAAATCCAAATCTGAAATCGTCATGAAAATAGCATAATGGAGGGCATTACGCTTGCGTAAGTCTTCATCAGGTATATGAAATTCTACTTGTAAAGCATAGTCCAACGCCGGGTCATCATGCACCACGCGACGAATGTGATCCATTTCTATTTCCTGAGTAGCTTGTATTTTAGCCGGGACAGGTACTAATTTAGGTGGATCTATCTTGAGAAGTTTTCTCAATAAAGCCCATTGTAGGGACTCTATATTTTCTTTAAAAATACGATCGTAACTATTTGCCATATTTGGTTGATGTGTAAAAGACGAAAGAAAAAGGGTAACTAACAACAAAGGAATAACTAACCACAAAAAGCACCATTATTTCAACTCGTCCTTTCTCCACGTAGTTTCGCAACGCCCATCCCTACAATTGGCAATGCGCATTAAAGTACCGGCCTCATCATATTCTTTCAGCTCACCCTGCTCCCACGGGCCACCGGACTCATCCCCAGGGGTGTAGTAGCCTTCTGCCTTCTTATTACCGTTCTCGTAATACTCAATAAAGACCCCATTTTCCTCATTATTCACAAGCATCACTTCATCCTGCACCTGACCATTGGGATAATACCGCTTACTAATTCCCTGCAATACCCCCTTAACATATACCTGTTCCAATTGCAGGGTGCCGGTTTCATAATAATGGCGATAGGGGCCGTGGAATACGCCGCGTTGGTAAGTCTCTACGCTTTCTATGTTGCCATTGGGATAAAAAAAGCGACGCTCTCCATCTAAAGAGTCATTGACATACGTTGCCTCTATATATTTTTTGCCATCTGCATAAAATTTTTCATAACGGCCTGTGCGGGCGTAGTCTTTCTTCCGGCGCTCAAAGCGCTCTTTCTGTCCCCTTTCGTCTTTGTTTTCCACCACTTCTACCGGACTGAAAAACTGACAAGACAAGGTCCACATCAGCAAAAAGCACATCAGCGCCCCCTTTAATACCGTATAGTGTGCTTTTCCAAACTTGCTCCCGTTAAACTCGTGTTGGTGGGCCTGTGCTTTCTGCTCTTCGGCGGGCAATACGTGAAAATCCTTGCACACATCGGAGCAACACCCCGCATATCGGGTACGGCATTCATCGCACTGAATGAAAAGCAGGTGACAGCGCGTGTTGGCACAATTGATATGCGTGTCTGCGGGCTTGCCACACTGATGACAATGCGCAATGACCTCATCGCTGATACGCTCGGCCAGACGTTCGTCAAAAACGAAATTTTTGCCTACAAATTTGTTCGCAATCCCCTTTTGCTTAGCCTGCCGCGTGTATTCAATAATTCCGCCTTCGAGCTGATAGACATTTTCAAAACCCTTGTACTTAAGGTAAGCGCTGGCTTTTTCACAGCGAATGCCTCCTGTGCAATACATTACGATCTTCTTGTCCTTTTGGTCCGTCAACAAACCAGCTACCAAAGGCAGTTCTTCGCGAAACGTGGTAGCAGAAGGCAGGATGGCCCCCTTGAAATGGCCCACCTCGCTTTCGTAGTGGTTGCGCATGTCCACCAGAATCGTATCGGGATCGTCTGTCAGGCGATTGAATGCATCGGCATCCAAATGCTGTCCAATCTTAGAGGAATCGAAGTCCGGATCAGTGATGCCGTCTGCTACAATCTTTTTCCGGGTTTTGATAATCAGGGCGAAGAACGATTTGCCATTATCTTCCACGGCAATGTTCAGACGAAGATTTTCAAAAATGCCGAAACTGTTCATCACAGCCCGAAAAGCAGAAAATTGCTCCTCAGGTACCGAAATCTGGGCATTAATTCCCTCCTGGGCCACATAAATGCGGCCCAATACGCCAATGTCAGCGAAAAGACGGTACATCTGATCGCGGAAAGCAATCGGATCGGGAATGTAGATGTATTTGTAGAAAGACAGGGTAATGCGCTTTTCAGAGGAGCGCTGTATTTTTTCTTTCAACTCGCGGCGGTTCACGCGGTTATGGAGGGCTTTTCCCATACAAACTTTTTATGCCCGGACGCGCCGGGGATTGACCAGTACACGGATTGAATGCATTTGGTTTTTCAGTGTTTTTCAAAATTAATAAGCAACTGCACTCGGCAAAACTTACTTGACGGAGGCCAGCCAATTGGCAATTTTTTCCAACTCCTTTTTGGGGACATTGGGCTGGGCCGTCATAGGCGGATAAGTAGGCCAGTTAGAAGGCTCCGGCTTTTTTACCAAAGTAGCAATCTTCTTGGCAGAATAGTTTTTCGCAGCAATATCCGTCCACTTGGGGCCAACCAATTTCTTGGTCATAGAGTGGCAGGCGTTGCAGCCATTTTTTTCCAAAAGTACCTGAATATCCGCCGGAACGGTGGGATCGCAGGAGACAGGTGCAGAACGAAATGCCAGTGTCAGAGCAAGAAGCGGAAGAATCGCCAATATTTTTTTCATGATCGGAGAAAATGACAGTATGTTTGTATGGCAAAGGAACGGCGTTTCTGCGGAACTATTTTAAATAATTTCAAAACAAAAACTTAAAGTTCCTATACTTCCTTAAAAACGATAGTTCAATCCGGCTGAGATGAGAGAACGAGAACCTAAATTTTGTCAAAGGAAATTCAGCTGATGCCGAACAGCGGAGCTAAAAATAAGATACAGTTTTCGCTTGTCAGACACCCGGAAACGCTCCATCGCAATACGACGGGCCGGAGCATTTTTGATCTTGCTGAACAGTTGGGTATAGTATTTATAGGCCAGATAAACGCCAAAACGCGCACCTTCGGGCAAGTTTTTAATGCCCAGAAGAGCGGCCTCGAAGTCTGCTGCAATATTGTCTTCGATATCTAATTTGTCTTTTTCTGTAAATTTTTGAAAATCTACTCCCGGAAAGTATACCCTGCCCCGATCGTCAAAATCGCTTTTGATGTCGCGCAGGAAATTAATTTTCTGAAAGGCAGCACCGAGGCGACGGGCAGGCTCTTTTAAGGACTCGTATTGTTCGATATTATGCTCGCAGAATACCCGCAAACACATTAAACCCACTACTTCTGCTGACCCGTAAATATACTCATTATAACTTTCCGGATCGTACCTGTTTTGCTCTAAATCCATTTCCATACTGCGCAAAAACGCTTCTGTCAGAGCGCGTTCAATGCCATATTGATGAACCGTCAGTTGGAAAGTGTGCAGCACGGGATTGAGACTAATGCGTTCGTCAATGGCCCTGTAAGTGTCCTCTTTAAAGCGATCAAAAAGCGCCCGCTTTGGAAATTCGTGAAAAGTATCCACAATCTCATCCGCAAAGCGAACAAACCCATAGATTGCATAGATCGGGTCGCGGAAGCGCGGATGGAATGCCCGAATGCCCATCGAAAAGGAAGTGGAGTAGCGGCGCGTAATCAGGCTGCTACACTCGTAGCAGGTGCGGTGGTATAATGCAAGATGATTCATAAACAGAGTACCTAAGCAAATTTGCTAATTTTCAGATGCCTATATTTGAAATAGCACAAATAAATTTCGATCAGGTGATTATGCGAAATGTGATTTTATAATTTCTTTGGCAACCACCTGTCCGCTAATCAGGGAAGGAGGCACACCAGGACCGGGTACAGTCAGCTGACCCGTATAGTACAGATTGTCCACATGCCGATTCTTTAGTTTAGGCTTCAGAAAGGCCGTTTGCAGCAGGGTATTGGCCAATCCATAAGCATTTCCTTTGAAAGAATGATAATCCTGTACAAAATCAGAATAAGCAAAGTCCCGCCGATATATCAAATGATCGCGGATACTCTGGCCTGTTAATTGTTCCAGCCGTGTCATGGTCATATCAAAATAGCGTTCCCTTATCTCCGGGGTGTCCTTCAAATCGGGCGCTACCGGAATGAGCAGAAACAAATTTTCACAACCTTCGGGTGCTACCGAAGCATCTGTCACCGAAGGAGCGCTGACATAAAAAAGCGGTTTGGCAGGCCACTTGGGTGTTTCGTATATTTCTTTTGCGTGCAGAGCAAAATCCTCGTCAAAAAACAAATTATGATGGTGCAGGCGTTCTAAGCGTTTCCCGACCCCTAAGTAATACAGCAAAGAAGAAGGTGCCAATGTGCGTTTCTCCCAGTAAGTATCGGTATAGTTTTGGCAGGTTTTTCCCAAAAGCACACTGTCTATATGATGATAGTCTGCTCCTCCCACCACCACATCTGCTGCGTATTCTCTGCCCTCCCCGGTCATTACCCGATGGGCATGGCCCTTCAAAATATCTATCTGATTCACCTCCTGCCCGGTTATTATCTTCACTCCTAAAGACTCAGCCAGAGTAACCATGGCCCGCACAATTTCGTACATGCCGCCCATGGGATACCAGGTGCCTAAGGCCATGTCTGCGTAATTCATCAGGCTATACAAAGCAGGCGTTTTCTGAGGAGTAGCGCCGAGAAAAAGCACCGGAAACTCCAATAACTCAATCAATTTCCTGTTGGAAAACAACCGACGCACCTGATTAGACAAGGAGCTAAACATTTGAAGTCGAAACAGACTGGAAACAATGCGCCAGTCAGCAAACTCAAAGACGCTGTGACTGGGCTTGTGTACAAAATCCTGCATTCCGACGCGGTATTTATAGCCTGCCTCTTCTAAAAATCTGCGCAATTTCGCAGCGCTCCCAGCTTCGTGATGCTCAAAAAGTGATTCCAGCGCCTGCATATCCGCCGGAACGTCCATTCGATCGTGTGGGCCAAACCAAACTGCATAAGAAGGATCGAGTCGCTTCAAAATGTAATAATCCGAGACCTTCTTGCCAAAATGAGCAAAAAAATCATCGAAAACATCGGGCATCCAATACCAGGATGGCCCCATGTCAAAAGTAAAGCCTGCTGCCCGGAATTGTCGCGCCCGACCACCGGCAGTATCATTCTTTTCCAATACAGTTACTTCAAATCCCTCCTTAGCCAGACAGCAGGCGGCAGACAGCCCTGCAAATCCGGAACCAATAACCACTACTTTTTTCGCCATAAATTACGGAGCAAAGAATTCCTTTTAGAACACCTGCAAGGCGTTCTTAGGTTAGAACAAATAAATTTGTTTTTTGTTTAACCTTTTTAGGTAAAAAACAAATTTTTGTTACACAAAACAACTATTTGTACTGACAATAGCCGGACATATCCTCTGAGTCTCCGCAAATCTGCTGTCTGATATTACCCATGTACACAGAAAGAAGCGTGGGAAAATGCTGGCCGTTCTCTGGTTTCACAAACCAATAATCTTACGGATCAGGGCCTCATCTACTTCTCCTCCTGCAAAATCATCAAAGGCGCGCTCAGTTACTTTGATAATGTGGTCTGCTATGAAAGGCGCACCTTCTGCCGCACCCTGTTCCGCGTCTTTAATGCAGCACTCCCATTCCAACACGGCCCATCCTTTGTAGTCGTACTGGGCAAGTTTGGAAAAAATGGCTGCAAAATCCACTTGTCCGTCGCCCAAAGAACGAAAGCGCCCGGGTCTGTCAATCCAGTCCTGGTAGCCCCCGTACACGCCGCTTTTACCGGTGGCATTGAACTCGGCATCTTTGACATGAAACATTTTGATATGCTGGTGATAGAAGTCTATGTACTGTAGGTAATCCAATTGTTGCAGCACAAAGTGCGAGGGATCGTACAGAATATGGCAACGCGGGTGATTGCCGGTGGCCGCCAGAAAACGCTCGAACGTAATGCCGTCGTGCAGGTCTTCGCCGGGATGTATTTCATAACATAAATCTACCCCCGCTTCGTCAAAAGCATGGAGAATAGGTATCCAGCGGTTAGCCAGCTCCTTGAAACCCGCTTCCACCAGCCCCTTAGGCCTTTGTGGCCACGGATAAACGGTGGGCCAGACAAGGGCACCTGAAAAAGTGACGTGGGCATGGAGTCCGAGATGCTGACTGGCTTTCGCTGCCTGTTTCAGGGTTTTTATGGCCCACTCCGTGCGCTCGGCGGGCCTGCCGTGTAAAGCGGCGGGAGCGAAGGCATCGAACATCAGATTATATGCCGGATGGACAGCCACCAATTGTCCCTGTAGGTGGGTGCTGAGTTCGGTAATTGCCACGCCACAGGCTTCCACCCGGCCCTTCAAATCTTCGCAGTAGGTTTTACTGGTGGCTGCTTTCTCCAAATCTATTAATCGGGCATCCCATGTAGGTATTTGTACCCCTGCGTACCCCAGGTCGGCGGCCCATTTACAAATGCTTTCCAAAGAATTGAATGGCGGTCGGTCGCCCATGAACTGCGCTAAAAAGATGGCAGGGCCTTGAATGGTGGTCATGAAACAAAATGCTGATATTGAAATGTTGTGTTACACTTTCGGATTTCAGGTTATTGCTTTTGCCTTCCCTGAAACAAATAATCATAATAGCCGGGACGGTTGTAGCTCAGTACATAATTGAACTTTTTATTAACAATATAGCGGATGGAAGGCGAATAGAAAAAGATTTCCGGCACTTCATCATACAGCAATTGTTGCATCTTGATATAAAGGGCATTCCGCACCGTTTCGTCGGAAGTGGTGCGGATGGCGGTGATGAGGCTGTCGGCACGCGGATTGGCGTAACGCGAACGGTTGTCGCCCAAAGGGGCCAAGCTGGCCGAGTGGTACATTTGGTAAAATTCCACCAAACCGGGAAAAATAGCAGACCCGAGGATTGTGGATTCATAATTTCCGCTCTGCGTGGCTTCCTTAATTTTGTCTAAGCTGGCTGGTACGATTTTGATATGTACGCCTCCGCGTTTGGCGCTCTCCACCAAAGAATTTACTACCAGTTCGGTTGTCTTACTGTTGATACCTGCCAGAATTTCGACACTCAGAGGAGTCTTTTTCCCTCCTATTACTTTATCTAAAACGCCGTCCTGATCGGTATCTGTCCACCCGGCTTCGGTCAGGAGGGCTTTTGCCTTTTCCACGTTAAAATCGTGCGGAACAAGGTCTTTGGCATAGAAGGGCTTTTGCGGACTGATGGGAGAAATAATGCGGTGTGCCATACCCTGCTGCACATTCGAAATCAGGTAGTCGTAGTCTGTCAGGTGGGCAAGGGCACGCCGCACGCGGGCATCCGACAGCTTGGCATTTCGGGTGTTCAGCATCCATTTCGAAAAAGTTGGTCCGGGATTGACGATAAACTCGTAGCCTTTTTTCAATAGTTCCGGATCCGTGCGCAGGCGCTGAAAATTGGCAGCACTTATATTGGTCACTAAATCCAACTCTCCGTTGCGCAGCATGTTTTCCACCACCACTTCGTCCTTCACCACTTTATACACTATGGTCTGCGGATACCCCTTGAGAAGCGGATGGTCAGTGACTGCATCGCCCCACCATTTTTGTTTGCGACTCAAAATAGCGCCTTGCTCGCCGTTCAGGCTTTCCAGACTGTAAGCGCCACTGCCGCTGATGGCGTTTTTATCCACTTTGTATTTATCGTCTGAAAAAGCCGCCGCCATAGCTTTCATGTTTGGATCGCTTTCTAAGGATTTTGCTTTTTGCGGATTTGCCAGGTCCCTGAGCGCAATGCCTCCCATCCAATTGTCGGGATCATACCGGGATGCCGGATAAATGGGTATTTGACAAAGGGTTTCTAATGACAACATATAGTAGTCACTGAAAAAAGCGGTAAACTTTTTGGGATTCGTCGCATCTGCTGTTACATCCGTGAAGAAAGTAAAATAGCTGCGATAAATTTGGGTGGCCAACCCCGGATGATGAATGAGTTTAAGGGTAAAAATCACATCATTGGCAGTGATGGGCGTACCGTCATCCCACACAGCTGCCTCCTGAATTTCGAAGTCGTAGGCTAATTGTCCCTTGTAAGACCCCTCCGTTACGGTACGTACCTTCGGAATGGATTTTATCAAAAGCGGCACCAATTCCAGTGTTTGAGGATCCACCTCGCCCAGCGTCTGAAAAATACGTGCAGCCAGATAATTGGAATATCCGGTCGTAGGCAACAACGGATTCAGAGACGTGGCGGCGGATTCCAATCGAATATTTAAGGTACTTGTGTCCTCTTTGCTGCCCTCCGACGGGCATTTACTGTACACAGACAGTAAAAAACAACACAATAAAAGACACTGCAAAAGACGTGATGACAACAACATGTTCTTATTCCGGGTAAGTGATTAGTAGTAAAAGTGGCCGTAAAGTTAAGCCGCTTTTGAAATATACCAATACGATTGTCGAAAATTACGCTTCTAAGCTTTTGCAAAATGCCAGAAGTGCCGCGTCTGCTCCTGCTCCCGACATCAGCTGAACGCCAACGGGCATTTGGTTATCCGGGTGTAAACCAACCGGCACAGATACGGCAGGAACCCCCGCCAGACTGGCCAGCACTGTGAAAATGTCGGAGAGGTACATAGCTACCGGGTCTTTGGTTTTTTCGCCAAAACGCCACGCAACAGTAGGCGACGCAGGCATCAGAATAAAATCGGCCTCCTCCAGAATAGATAATACGCGTTCCTGAATGAGGCGGCGCGCCTGCTGCGCTTTGGTGTAATAAGCATCGTAATAGCCACTGCTCAACACATAAGTACCCAGAATGATGCGCCGACGCACTTCCGGCCCAAAACCTTCACTGCGACTCAGCAAATAGGTCTCTTCCAAATTGTGGGTACGCGTACTGCGGTATCCATAGCGAATACCGTCGAAACGCGCCAGATTGGAGGAGGCTTCGGCAGTGGTCAGTACATAATAAGTCGGAATAATATAGTCCAGCAAATCAAATTTGACAGGCTCCACCTGATGGCCGCATTGGCGCAGTTGTTCGATAAATTCCCATGTGCGTTGGCGCACCCCTGTGTCCATGCCGGGGCTGTCTAAAGCCGAAGCAAGGTAGGCAATGCGCCGGGGCTGCCGGTCAGCGGCAATCTCCTCCGGCAGCCGTGCAGTCAGGGCAGTGCTGTCAAAAGCATCCGGCCCTGCTATCACCTGCAACGTGCGGCTCACGTCCTCCGGCCCGTTGGCAAAAATGCCGATCTGATCGAAAGAGGAACCGTATGCAATAAGTCCGTGCCGGGAAATGCGACCATACGCCGGTTTGTAGCCCCAAATGCCACACAAGGCCGCCGGCTGACGCACAGAGCCGCCTGTGTCACTTCCCAATGCCACTAAACACAGGTTCATTTGTAATGCTACGGCTGCCCCGCCGGAAGACCCCCCCGGTACCCGCTCCTCGGCGAGGCCGTTGCGCACCGGCCCGAAGGCAGAATTTTCATTCGACGACCCCATCCCGAACTCGTCGCAATTGGTGCGCCCAATAATAATGGCCCCTTCTGCCAACAATCGTTCCACCGCAGTAGAAGAAATCTGCGAAACAAAGCCTTCTAAGATTTTGGAACCCGCCGAAACCCTGTGACTGGCATAACAAATCAGGTCTTTGATGCTGACCACCACGCCAAACATTCGGCCCAAGGCTTGGGGATGCGCTTTCAATTGGGCATCCAGCGCATCGGCCTGCTGTAATGCGCTTTCCTCGAACACCTCTGTATAAGCATTCAGATGCCGGTATTCTGTGATGCGCCCGAGGTAATATTCTGTTACTGCTCTACAGGTAACAGCCCCTGAGCGCAAAGCAGTGTGCAAATCAGCAATAGAGGAAAACATTTATGTAGTAATGAGTAAGTAGCGTATGGAAAAGGAATAAAAGAGTCCCCCCCTGTTTTTGCAGTGTCAAAAATAAAAAAGCAGGAATTGTATCTAATGGGGAAAGCAAAGGTAAAATGAATAAATGGAAGGAAAAAATATTGGGGCAGGGAAAGGACAAAAAAGTCAACATTTGGATTTTCTTTCTGCTCAATGTACCTTTGCGTCCTTTCTCGGAGCCGGCCATTATACAAAAACTGGGCCGCGTTCCCGTCGCCTTTATCCATTTTATCTATGCGTGCTTTTTTGCTTATCCTCGACGGTTGGGGCCTCGGTGCCAAATATGAAGCAGATGCCATTGCCCAGGCCAATACACCTGTTTTCGATCAATTGTGGAAAGAACATCCACACGCTACCCTGACCACCTTTGGCGAAGAGGTAGGGCTGCCGGAAGGCCAAATGGGCAATTCGGAGGTGGGACACCTCAACATCGGGGCCGGCCGGGTAGTCTGGCAGGAATTGGCGCGGGTCAACAAAGCCGTGCGCGAACGCACTTTACATAGCCATCCGGTATTGACAGAAGCGCTTCGCCACGCCAGAACTGAAGGACGGGCGGTACACTTTCTGGGTTTGGTCAGCGACGGGGGCGTACACTCCCACATCGAACACCTGAAAGCACTGTGCGACATGGCGGTAGCAGAGGGCTGCCCGAAAACTTATATCCATGCTTTCACAGACGGGCGCGACTGCGACCCCAAAAGCGGAGCAGTCTTTCTGAATGATCTTACGCAGCACATTGCACACACCCCCGTCAAAATCGCTTCGGTGGTAGGGCGGTATTACGCCATGGACCGGGACAAACGCTGGGAACGTATCCGTTTGGCCTACGATTTATTGGTGAACGGACAAGGCGAGGTAGTGGAAGATATTTTGGAAGCAGTCAATGCTTCCTACAAGGCAGGCATCACCGACGAATTCCTAAAGCCCATGCGCTGCCTCCCGGAAGCGGGTGAGGGAACCATCCGGCCGCACGATGTGGTGATTTGTTTCAATTTCCGCACCGACCGCCTGCGCGAACTCACAGTGGCCCTTTCCCAGCAGGACATGCCGGAATATGACATGAAAGCCCTGCCCCTCTATTACGTCACCCTGACCCGCTACGACGATACTTACCGAAACGTACACGTGGTATTTGAAAAAGACGATGTGTCGGAAACCTTAGGCGAATTAGTAGCGGCGGCGGGTAAAACCCAATTGCGAATTGCTGAAACGGAAAAATACCCGCATGTCACCTTCTTTTTTTCAGGAGGGCGCGAGCAGGTATTTGAAAAAGAGCGGCGTATCATGATTCCTTCGCCAAAGGAGGTGGCTACCTACGATATGAAGCCGGAAATGAGCGCTCTGCAAATCACAGAAGCCGTGATGGACGAAATGCGCTATCACCAACCTGATTTCATTTGCCTCAACTTTGCCAATACCGATATGGTAGGACACACGGGTGTATTCAGCGCCGCCATGAAAGCCGCAGAGACGGTGGATGGATGCTTAGGACGCATCCTGCCCCTTGCTTTGGACTATGATTATTCCTGCCTCATCATCGCCGACCACGGCAACTCAGACTATATGATCAACGAGGACGGAACCCCAAATACGGCCCACACCAAAAATCCAGTACCCTGCATCTTAGTGAGCAGGCGTATTTTCGGAAAAGGCCGGTTGAGCGATGGAAGTCTGGCGGATGTGGCCCCTACGCTGTTGCGCCTTTTAGGGCTGGAGCAGCCCGCAGCCATGACCGGAAAAAGCCTGATTGTGGCGTAGATTGAAATAAAAATCGGTCACTATCCGCTAATAAGGCCCGCCGCAGCCGAAATCTCCAGCATCCGGTCTATGGAGGCGCGTCCCTGCTCGATCACCCAGTCGGGCAGGATAATTTCAGGCATTTCGTATTCCATACACACGTAGAGTTTTTCCATGGTGTTGCGCTTCATATGCGGGCAGTCATTGCAGGCACACTGGTTTTCGGGAGGTGCCGGGATAAAGGTCTTGTGCGGACTGGATATTTGCATCTGGTGCAAAATACCCGCTTCGGTAGCCACAATGTACTCGTTCGCCGTATCGCTGATAGTATATTTCAGCAGACCGGTGGTGCTGCCGATATAATCTGCCATTTCCAGAATATGGGCTTCACATTCGGGGTGGGCAATAAACTTCGCGTTGGGGTGCCGGTTGCGCAATTTGACAATGCGCTCGTGGCTGAAAATTTCGTGTACCATGCAGGCCCCGTTCCACAACAGCATATCGCGGCCGGTTTTTTTAATCAGGTATGCCCCCAGATTTTTATCAGGTGCAAAAATGATGGGCTGGTCGGGTGGGATGCTCTCGATGATTTGCACAGCGTTGGTACTGGTGCAACAAATATCGGTCAGGGTTTTCATCTCTGCGGTACAGTTGATATAGCTGACCACTAAATGATCGGGGTATTTTTCCTTGAATTTTCTAAAAAGGGCAGGGGGACAGGAGTCGGCCAGAGAACAGCCTGCTTTCAAATCGGGCAGCAACACCTTTTTGTGGGGAGACAACATCTTAGCCGTCTCTGCCATGAAATGCACCCCGGCAAAAACAATAATTTCGGCATCGGTAGTGGCCGCTTTTTGAGATAAACCCAAGGAATCACCAATATAATCAGCGACATCCTGTATTTCGGATTCCTGATAATAGTGGGCCAGAATGACGGCATTTTTTTCCTTTTTCAGGCGCTGGATGGCCGCGACCAAGTCCATTTCCGGGTCCAATTCAATGTCTAAATAACCCAGACGGTGCAAACTTTTTTCAGATGTTTCTGTCATATTGTTCGTTTACTTAGAAAATGCAAATGCAGAACAATTTGGAGAAGGAAAAGTTTTTAAGCCACTGCGCCAAGGCCGGGGTAGCCAGATAGAAGTAAAGAGCGGGGCCAATCAGGATTTTTCTTTGCTCCGGTACAGACTTTTTTCACGGGTCCGACGTTGGGAAAAAAATATTTCAATTTCAATAAAACACCACGCTGACATGATATCTCTTGACACTGTTCAAACAGAAATAGACGCCGGATACTTATATAAGGTATTGGCCGACAACGAATCCGACGAAAAAGTAGCGCGGGTGTTTCGGCAAATGAGCGCCATTGAGTACGGCCATGCTGCTGCCTTTCTCCGCAAAAACCAAATGGATCCCGAAAAAATGCTGCCGCCTTCGCGCCGTGCCAAAACCCTGCATTTGATCGGACGTTGGTTTGGCTACGATTACATTCTCGGGGTGCTGATGGACACCGAAAAGACCCTGGCTGGCAGTGTGGTGAAATCGAAGGAACGCCTGCAAGTAGCGCCTTCCCTGTCCGATACGGCGCATGTGACCATCTTGCGCAATATTTTGTCGAATCACAAAGAAATTGCAGGGCATCAGCTGTCGCGGTTCGAGAAAAGGCACCGCTCGGTGGGGGGCAATGCCCTGCGGGCTGCGGTGCTGGGGGGCAACGACGGGTTGGTTTCCAATTTCAGTTTGGTGATGGGCATTGCGGGGGCTACCAATGGACAAAAGGAAATATTGCTGGCGGGAATGGCCGGGTTGCTGGCCGGGGCGTTGTCTATGGCACTGGGCGAATGGATATCGGTTAAAAGTTCGCAGGAACTCTCCGAAAACCAGATGCAACTTGAAATGGATGAATTAGAACACAATCCGGAGGGCGAAGAAAAAGAGCTGGTACTGATCTATATGACCAAGGGCGTGGAAGAAGCACAGGCGCAGCAAATGGCCAGGGCGGTGATGCAGGACAAAGATAAAGCCCACGAAATATTAGTTCGCGAGGAGCTGGGCATAGATGCGGCAGAATTGGAAGGTTCGGCAATGGAGGCAGCGCTAACTTCTTTCTTTCTGTTTGCCGTAGGGGCCATTATTCCGGTTGTCCCTTTCTTCTTTACAGGCGGTATGCAGGCGGTGGGACTCAGTGCCCTGCTCAGTGCGCTTGGCCTGTTTGGCATCGGAGCAGCCATCACGCTTTTCACTGGCCGTCCGGTCTGGTATTCCGGTCTGCGTCAGGTGTTTTTCGGGTTGGCTGCTGCTGCCATTACCTTCGGAATTGGCAAACTAATCGGCGTGTCAGTAGCCGGATAAAAACTTCCTGTCCGCAATCCGCAGAAAACGTCGGACAGGAAGTTTTTAAATTCACATACGCCGTTCGCGCCGGTCAAACAGGAAGGAGCGATACTGGCCGTCTATCGGAATTTCGACCTGAATTTTATCTGTAAAACCCGGACGGGCCTGTACTTTTACAATGCCCCGCAGTTCTTCGCCGGGTAACAAAGTGTGTGGACGCAACAAGCCATCGGAAGGCACGTAAAAAGGAGCCGCAGGCGCTCCGCTATTGACGATTATCATATTCGGGAAAGCAGAAATAGCCCAAAAAAACTCGTCTCCGCGCCAGACGTTATTGTTATTATCTACAGAACCCCGTCCGTCCGATTGAATGGCCACTACGGTAGCCACAGTGGCCACCACAACTGCCCCTGCAATAATGGCATTGCGGGTATTGCGGTGGCGAATGAATTGTTGGGCACTGAATACACGGAAAGGGGTTTTCCGGCCTTCGCTGTCAAAACCAAAAACCCGCACCGATTCCGGTATAAAATTGAAAACAGAATCGCTTTCGTTGCGAATGGCAATACCCACGTTCATATCCCGCTGTCCACGGGAAGTTAAATCTGCGTGCAGGTCTATTGAATTTTCATTGACCCGCATGGTTGGAATGCCATGTGTATAAATCTGTTGTACTCCTTCTGCCTGGACATGGGCAGGTCGGTAATAGAAATACTGCGAACAGGAAGGAGCAAGCAAGGATGCGACAACGAAAAAAGGGAAGAAATAACGCATAAGCATGGATGGATAGAAGTGAATGATTTGCACAAATATCACCCCAAATATTGTTAAAAAGCAAGTCCCATTTTCCACTTTAACTCGATTTTAACCTTAATTTGCCCGTTTTCTTATAAAAAACCAAACGTCCCCCCCAATAATCAGCCTTAAAGCCCTTTGCGCAAACGCGCCACCGGAATATTGAGCTGCTCGCGGTATTTGGCCACAGTGCGGCGGGCAATGTTGTAACCGCGTTTGGTGAGCATAGATTTCAATTTTTCGTCGCTGAGCGGGCGGCGCTTGTTTTCGTCGCCAATAATATCGGTCAATATTTTTTTTACTTCCAGCGTGGAAACTTCCTCCCCTTCCTGATTTTGCAAACTTTCAGAGAAAAATTCTTTCAATCGCTTAGTGCCAAATTCTGTTTGCACGTATTTGGAATTGGCCACCCGTGAGACTGTGGAAATATCTAAATCCGTGGCATCGGCTACGTCTTTGAGAATCATCGGGCGCAGTTTTTTCTGATCGCCCGTCAAAAAAAATTCCTCCTGATAGTTCAGAATGGCCGTCATGGTGAGCATCATGGTTTGCTGTCGCTGTTTGATGGCATCTATAAACCACTTGGCGCTGTCTATTTTCTGTTTGATGAAGAGTACGGCCTCTTTTTCTTTGCGATTGGGACGCTTGCCATTGCGACCTGCATTGAAATCGCGCAGCATTTCGCGGTAATGGTCATTTACACGGAGATCGGGTGCATTGCGGGCATTCAAGGTGAGTTCCAATTCGCCATCGCGGTTCTGCACAATAAAGTCGGGTACAATGTAATTGATGGCACGGTCGCCCCGTGTGGCAAAGCCGCTTGCCGGTTTGGGATTGAGTTTTAGTATCTCGTTGACAGCATCTTTCAGGTCGTCTTCTTCAATTTCCAATTGTCTGCACAATTTGGGGTAGTGCTTTTTGGTAAATTCGTCAAAATAATTTTTGATGATGTCCACGGCCACCTGAAGAATCAGTTTTTCCGAATAGGGGAGGCCGCCCTGCCTCAATTTGGCATTCAGTTGCAGCAGCAGGCACTCCTGCAGGTCGCGTGCACCAATGCCTGGCGGGTCAAACTGTTGGATGCGAAGCAATACTTTCTGTATTTCTTTTTCCGTCGTGGTGATGTTTTGGCTGAACAGCAAATCATCCACCATGGCACGGGTGTCGCGGCGCAAATACCCGTCGTCGTCTATGGAACCGATCACCTGCATGGCAATGGCGTGTTCGCGTTCGTCTTTCAGGTCGAGCAGCCCCAGCTGTTCCTCCAAATATTCGTGAAACGTATTTTCGAAGGCCAGCGGAACGGTTTTTTCCTCTTCCTGACCCCGATCCTCGCGGGTTTTGTAAGTGGCCGGATCATCCTCAATAAAGTCCATCATGTAGTCGTCCAGCTCCACGTCGTCATCTCCTATACTCGCTGCGTCGTCGTCTTCGTAATCCGGGGTTTCTTCGCTGCCCGCCGTACTCACCTCCACCTGGTCGCTGTCGGCGCTGCCGACCTGCTCAAAAGTTATTTCACCGGATTCTGCGCTTTTTTCACGTTCGTAATAGTCCATATCACGGTCTTCCAAATCCATGCCCGACATACCTTCCAACAGGTCGGCACTCTCATCTCCCAACTCTAAGGCCGGGTTGCTTTCCAACTCTTCCTCAATACGTTGCTCTAAGGTAGCAGTGGGAATTTGTAACAGCTTCATCAGCTGTATCTGCTGCGGAGAGAGTTTTTGTTGCAGCTTCTGCGTTAACGTCTGCTTAGGTCCGTACATCGCCATATTGCGGGTAAAAGGGATAAAAATGCGTTTAGATTAACCAAAACTTTTTAACGCAAAAACGCCTTAAAAATTCGATAAACGCATTATTTTTTTTGTAATAATCGGTTATAAAACGCCGTGAGATAAACGCCATTATCAAACGACGGGCCAATTTAGCGGAAAATAGCAATATGAAGCAAGGGGGGAGCCACAAAAAACTGTTTAACTTTACTTTAAAGCGTTGGTAATCAGATAATTGTGAGAAAAAATAATTTTGTTAAAATTTTCAACTTCTTTCAATTTCCTCCCTATAATATATTTCTTTTAAAAAATCATAACCGGCAAAAAATTTCTGTAACAACGGCGCACCCGCTTACCAGATTCATGACCTTTCCGGTCGGTTGCATCAGCGTAGTTTTAGATGCATCATGATGTCCGTCTGCTCGTCATTACCCAGTCTGAATACGTGTTTGTCAAACGTTACGAAACCGTTTTTCCGGTAAAATTTTATTGCCCTCGGATTTTCCTCCCAAACACCCAGCCAGATATAATCTGCCTGCTGCTGCATGGCTACCTCTAAGGCGGTTTCATAAAGCAATTGCCCCACATTTTGCCCGTGAAATGCTTTCAAAACGTAAATACGTTCGATTTCAACGGATTTGTCATGCCTGATTTCTGTTTGAGAAAGACCAAAATTCAATTTTAAATAACCAATGACTTTGTCCTCCAGGATAGCAAAGTAAAATGCAGCATTGGGATCGCTCAATTCGGCGGTCAGGTTTTCGTTAGAAAAAGCATTGTCCAAATAGGCTGTCATGTTGGCTGCTGTATTGACCGCTGAAAAGCTCTCATAAAAGGTTTGCCTGCCAATTTTTTGCAATTGGTCTATGTGGGCAATGGCTATTTTCCTTATTTCAACTTCTGCCATTTGTCAACTTTTCTTTTTTACAAAAAATAACAGATTACGCCTTTTCTTCCCAAACGATGGCCAGATGCACCATGGTTTCTGCGGCTTTTTCCATATCCTGTTTCGATACCCATTCCTGTTTGGAGTGGAAAGCGTGTTCGCCTGCAAACAGGTTGGGGCAGGGCAGCCCCATGAACGACAGGCGGGAGCCGTCGGTGCCGCCGCGAATGGAGCCGCGTACCGCTCCGGCAAACCCGGCCCGGCGCAGGGCTTCCAGAGCGTGATCCACCACATGGGGGTGTCGTTTCAGCACCACCCCCATGTTGCGGTACTGTTGTTTGATCTGCACTTCGGCGCGGCTGTTGGGAAAGTTTTTGAGGGTTTTGTCCACGATTTTTTGCAACAGGGCAGCGTGGCGCTTCAACCCGGCTTCTTTAAAGTCGCGCAAAATCAGTTGGATGGTCGCTTTTTCCAAATTGCCCTCCATGCGGGTGGGGTGCAGAAAGCCTTGTCGGCCTTCGGTGTGTTCCGGGCTGAAGCGGTCGGGCAGTTGGGCCACAATGCGCGAAGCGATTTTCAGGGCATTTTCCATGCTGCCTTTGGCGTATCCCGGGTGGGCAGAAATGCCGTGAATGGTAACGGTGGCGGCATCGGCGCTGAAGGTTTCGTCTTCGATGCTGCCCGCCGTTTCGCCGTCTATGGTGTAGGCATATCTGGCCCCTAATTTTTTAATATTGACCTTATCCACTCCGCGCCCGATCTCTTCGTCAGGGGTGAACAGGATGCGGATTTTGCCGTGTTTCACTTCGGGGTGGGTCATCAGGTGGTAGGCAGCATCCATGATTGCCGCCACCCCGGCCTTGTTGTCGGCACCGAGCAGGGTGGTGCCGCTGGCGGTTACTAAGTCATGACCGATCTGTTCCTTCAGGTCGGGGTGTTCGTGCATCCGAATCACCACCGAAGGGTCGTCGGGCAGCACAATGTCCTGGCCCTGGTAGTTTTTATGGACAATGGGCTTCACCCCGGCACCCGAACAGTCGGGGGAAGTGTCCACATGGGAACAGAAACAAATAACCGGCACTTTTTTGTCGGTATTGGCAGGCACGGTGGCATATACGTAGCCGTAGTCGTCCAATTCGGCATCGGCAATGCCCATTTCGCGGAGCTCCTGAACGAGCAGGCGGCTGAGGTTTTTTTGTTTTTCCGTGCTGGGTACGGTGGGGCTGTCGGGGTCGCTTTGGGTGTCTATTTGGACATAGCGCAGGAAGCGCTCAAGGGTAGTATGTTTCATAAAACAATTTTTTAATGTGTTAACAGATTGTTTTTCACATAGTCAGATGAACAACCCCACCATTTAATTTCGATCATATCTTTATCTCGTTTGTTTGTAGCCTGAACAGACATTTTTAAAAAAACACGCGATGCAGGCAGGCTAAATGGCGGATGTGGGCGAATGAAGTGCGGAGTTCCAAAAAGGGGCAGCAAAGGTAGAGAGGATATTAGAAAACCCGGCGGACCAGGGCAAAAAAAATGGAACGCCGGTCATCTCTTGCTCTAAAATCTTTCATTGGCTGGCTGTGTATTGGCGTACACCAAAAAACGTGTACCTTTGCCTTCCTTATCCACCCACTCCCCTTTCATTACATACCATTTCAGATGTTGCGTTTTCTTTTCTTCTTTGGTATTATTTCTCTGTGCAACGCCTGTTCCCAAGATCAGGTAAAATCCGGCCCCAAGGCCGCCAATCAGCGAATTGCTTCTGCACCCGACCGCATTGTGCTGGATACCTTTGCCGATCTGCAGATACTCCATTACGAGTTGCCCGGCTGGGAACAATTGGATTTGCGACAAAAGACCTTCATATACTACCTTTCGGAAGCGGCCTTAGCCGGACGCGATATTATTTATGACCAGCATTGCAAATACAATCTGGCTGTGCGTAAAACCATAGAGGCCATTTATAATACGTACAAAGGTGACCGCAAGACAGCCAACTGGAAACATTTTGAAACCTACGCCAAGCGCGTGTGGGTAAGCAATGGCATTCACCACCATTACAGCGAAACCAAGATACTGCCCGACTTCGACCAGGCGTACTTCATAGAATTGGTGCAGCAGTCGGATGCCGGGGCATTGCCGTTGCGCACCAACGAGACTCCCCAAACGCTGATTGCCCGGCTGGGTCCGGTCATTTTTGACAAGGGCTATCTGGCCAAACGCACCAATAAAGACGACCGCGTGGACATCATCCAACAGTCGGCGGTCAATTTTTATGAAAACGTCACTGCGGATCAGGTAGATGAATTTTATCAGAAAAAAATCAAGGCAGCGGGCGATAAAGCCCCTATGTTTGGCCTCAACTCCAAACTTGTATTTTTGAATGGCACTTTGCAGGAATTGGTATGGCGGGCCGGCGAGGGACATCTGTATGGAGCGGCCTTGCAAAAAGTGGTGGAAAACTTGGAAAAAGCCTTGCCTTTTGCCGAAAACGATCAGCAGAAAAAGGCCATGGGCCTCCTGATTGAATACTTTAAGACAGGCGATTTGCGTACCTTCGACGATTATAATATTGTCTGGTTGCAGGATACGGCCAGCACCATAGACTTCATCAACGGTTTTATAGAAGTCTATCACGACCCGAAGGGCTACAAAGGCGATTTTGAAGCAGTGGTACAATACAACGACCCCGATGCCACCCGAAAAATGGCCATTGTGAGCAAAAACGCCCAATATTTTGAGAACAACAGCACCATCCCGAAGGAGTATAAAAGGGACAATGTGCAGGGGATCTCCTACCGCGTCATCAACGTGGCTATGGAAGGCGGCGACTGTGCGCCTGCCACCCCGATCGGCGTTAATCTGCCCAACTCCAACTGGATCCGAGAAGACTACGGCTCCAAATCGGTGAGCCTGAACAACATCGAAGATGCCTATGGGAAAGCAGGCGGCGCATTGGCGGTGGCGGAGTTTGCCCATGACCCGCAGGAGGTGGAATACTCCAAAAAATACGCCGAAGTTTGCGGAAAGATGCACACCGCCCTCCACGAGGTGATTGGGCATGCCAGCGGCCGCCTCAAATCCGGCGTGCCGGAACCCAACGTGACCCTGAAACACTATTCCGGCACCTTAGAAGAGGCCCGTGCCGACTTAGTGGCGCTTTACTATATGCCCGATCCGCAATTGGTGGAATGGGGATTGCTGCCTGACCGGGAAGCCTACAAAACAGAATACGACAACTACATCCGCAATGGCCTGTTGCAACAGCTCCGGCGTTTGGATGTGGGCGCTGATATTGAAGAAGATCACATGCGCAATCGTCATTTAGTAGCGGCTTGGGCCTTCGAAAAAGGCAAAAAGGACAGCGTGATTGTCCGCGTGGAGCGCAACGGCGAAACCTATTACGACATACGCAACTATGCCAAACTGCGCACCCTTTTCGGGCAATTGCTGAGCGACATACAGCGCATTAAATCCGAAGGTTCCTACCAGCTGGCCCGCCAATTGGTGGAAACCTACGGGGTAAAGGTGCAGCCCGACTTAGTGCGGCAGGTGAAAGCCCGATACGCAGGCCTGGCCACCAAACCCTACAGCGCTTTTGTGCAGCCGCGTTTTGTGGCAGTGCGCGACGCACAGGGCAATATTACCGAGGTGCGGGTGGAAAAAGAATGGGACTTTGTACAACAAATGCTGCGCTACGGCAGGGAATATGGGTTTTTGCCCTTATATAATTAAACAGCTCTAAGGACAGGGAACGACGGGGAAACGTTATAAAAACAACATTTTTCCACTCCAGTTTCGCCCCTGTTGGTCGCGTATTTTATAGTAATGTATGCCTTTCCCCCGTACTTCTGCCGGAATATCCAGCATCACTTTCCCCGTGCCTGAAAAGTACTGTTCCATGACCGCATGCCCCTGCATGTTGTACAGGGTAATGTAAAAAATTTGTTCGCGCCAGGGTACATAGTCGTTTTCAATAAAAACACGATCGCGTGCAGGGGTTGGGTAGAAACGGAAAGGCGCAGGCGGATTCAAAGGGTCAATGCCCATTTGGAAAAACTGCTCGTCCAACCACTCAAGGCGCAGTTCAAGCCACCTGCGCAGGTAGCCCACTTCCGAGGCGTAATCCGGCCCGATGTAGGCATTTGGCCAGACATAAGTACCCATCACCTGCCAGCGCTGAAAATTGCGTACCTGTGCCTGTTGCAGCAGCGTTTCCAAAGAGTCTATGCTGCGCAGCAGGCGCTGGTCGCTCCATACGCCGCCTGCCCGCACCGCCTGCCAACGGGCAGCAAGGCGTTTGCGAAAAGCGGGGCTTTGCCACAGTTTTTCCCACCAAAAGGGTACACCCCATCCGTCGGAGCCGCAAACGATGTTGAAGTCTTTGCCCCACCCCCTATAAGAGGCCCCTTCGCAGTAGTCGCCTATTCCGAAAGAAATATTAAAATCCCATGCAGGCCCCATAAAAAGTTTTCCTCCTTTGCTGTCGCGGTCTTTGTAAAAATAGGCACTCAGACGATATGCGTCGGTGTTTTTGGTGATTTCCTGTACCAAAAGATAATCTATCCAGCTGTCCACATCTATCCATTTGGCGTATTCCTGTTCAAAAGAAGAGCCGTGCATCATGTTCTCAAAAGACCGCATATACTGCCGGATGTAAGCCGATTGCTGCGGCTGTATGTCTTCCTCTTTCGGATAGTGGTACTGAAACCAATTGCGGTTTACTCCCCCCGGCACTGCCGGGTATTGGGACTGAAAATTGCCACCCGGATAGCCGGGCGGCGGGCCGTATTTGTCTATGCGGAGGATGTAGCCCCCTGTCAGCTCGTCGCCGGTCGTATCTTTTGGGTTGAGTTTGCTGATATTCACCCGATTCTTGTCCCGCTTGATGTTTTCCATCAGCATATATACCCCCTGATAAGTGCTATTGAGCATCAATTCGCAATAGCGCACACGCGCAGCATATCCGCCCAGCGCACGGGCATAGAGGTAAGAAAGCGCATCGCGCATCAGGGTTTTATCATTCAGGGGGCTGATGAGTATCCAGTCACTCTCCTCCGGCATTGCCAAAAGCGGCTCGGTGCGGTCTGTTTCGTCGGGGTTGCGCAATTCGATGCTGTAAGGCTTTTTTGCGTACCACGACGAGCTGGAGCCTCTGTATTCAATGCCAATCCAACCATCATAGCCGTTAAACGGGTCAGTCAACTGATTGGTGCGACCCGGCCCATTGTCTATGATGCCCATGCGGGCCATAATTTTGGGGTCTTCCAAAATGGCCTGCGCACGGGTGTCTATGACCACTATAGGCAGATTGGAAGTTTGCAGCGTTTGTGCCCTGCTGCTGCCCATTGCGGCTATGCCCAGACAAAACAAAAGGATTTTGTGCAGCATGTACGATGTTTTTTGCAAAAGTAATTGGTTTTTTAAAAGGGAATGAAAAATACAGGTATATTTGTGCGATCAATTGACACTTGCCGTTAAAACTAATGCCCAAACTTCCTGACTGTATCATTGCTGCTACGGCTCTGGTACATGGACTCACCTTGATCACTGCAAATAAACGCGATTTTTCTAACATACCAGGTCTTACCATCATCAACCCTTTTAAGTTACACAGAGGGTAATTGGCCCTCTCAAAGGTATAAAAATTATGCCAATTTTCGACTGGAACAACATCATTAAGAACATACCCCCGGAATGGAGGGCAACTAAGGGAAAGGGTGTACGTATAGCCATTATTGATTCGGGTGTGGACCTGTCCCATCCGGATTTAGCCCACTTGAAAGAAACAGCAGGCCGATTTTTCGTGGCCCGTCCAGGTTTTACAACTACTGCGGATCCGCTTCCTGCCGATGATGATATCGAAGATGCAGTGGGACACGGCACCAAGTGTACCAGTGTGCTGGCAGCGCGTACTACAGGTGCCGAAGGATTGGCAGGTATGGCTCCTGAAGCAGATTATCTGCTTATAAAGGCTACAGATATGGAAGGAAGGAGCAGAAATACGTATTTTCTGGAAGCGCTGGCAGTAGCCCTGAAGAAGCAGGCAGAAATAATTGTAGTGAGTTATGTACCAACGGAGAAACGCAAAAATCAGGATACTCAAATAAAGAACACTTTCACTGCTCTGGCTGCGGGTAAAGTGGTTTTATGTGTAGCTTTGGACAATACCGATCTTTTTTCTGAATTCAATAAACTCAGATATCCGGCTGATCATGAATGGGCTGTTGCTACCGGAGTGGTGACCGACCGACTTTGGAAGAACGGTGCCAATACGGGTGCTTTTAATAGCAAGGTTGCCGCATTATTGCCTTACGTAAATACATCCTATATTGTCGCTGCTTCTAAGTCTGTTAAAAATGATAATGCCTCCGTTTCGGAATCAACAGGGCCTGTAGCATCTGAACAGACCTCCACAGAATCGGTGACATCTGATCAGCAACCATCAAAAATCGCAACGGAAAGTGCCGGCAACAGCATTGCCAATGCCTGTTTTGCAGGGCTTGTGGCCCTTTATCTGGCGCACCTGAAACAGACAGCCGAAGAAGAAGTAAGGGAATATGTAGCCCCCGATAAAGCCGAACTGCTTACCGCACTGGCTTCCATACTGGCTCCTCTCGACGAATTTGACCCGGATAACCCGGACTACCGCTTTTATAAACCGCGTTACGAGGTGGCACCTGCCACTACAGCATCCGACACACCCGCCTGATAATTTAGTCGGCACATTGCCTTTTGATGGCCCCTTCCAACACGGCCAATCCTTCTTCTAACTGTGCATCGGTAATCACCAATGGCGGCAACAGACGAACACAATTGGAATACAACCCTGCCCGCAACAGAATTATACCCTTCGACACGGCATCCCTGATGATTTTCAGGGTAATGTCGGGATCAGGCGTTTTGGAAACCCGGTCTTTCACAAACTCCACCACGCACATGGGGCCAAGTCCGCGCGTATCGCCAATACAGGCATAGCGATCTCTCCAGCTGTGCAGCACCGCCTGCATCCGCTCTCCGAGGGCCGCCGAGCGGGCCAGAAAAGCAGGATCAGAGATGATTTTGAGGGACTCAATGGCAGCCGCACACACCACCGGCGAGCCGCCGTAAGTGCCTCCCACAGCACCGAGATGCGGCTTGTCCATAATCTCCGCCCGCCCGGTAACAGCAGCAATGGGCATACCGGCTCCTAAGCTTTTGGCAATGGTCATCAGGTCGGGTACCACACCGCTGTATTCGCTGGCGAATAATTTGCCGGTGCGACCCATGCCACACTGAATTTCGTCGAAGATGAGGACAATGCCATGTTGGTCGGCAATGCTGCGCAGCCTGCGCAGGAAATCTGAATGAATGGGAATGAAGCCGCCTTCGCCCAAAACGGGTTCGATCAGTATAGCAGCCAAAGCCGAGGGGTCTATGTGCGAAATGAGGGCTTCCTCCAAACGCTCTATACAATGGCGCAGATATTGAGCCTCCGTCATCCCTTCCGGCATTCGGTAGAAATTGGGTGCGTGCATCCGGTAAATATCGCTGACCATGGCCCCATAGCCCTTTTTGAAGAGGTTGTATTTGCTTGTCAGGCTCATGGTGAGCATGGTGCGCCCGTGATAGGCCCCTTCAAAAACCATCACCCCCGGTCGGCCCGTGTAATATTTGGCCAAATTCACCGCATTTTCAACAGCTTCCGAACCGGAATTGGAAAAAAGGGTTTTTTTCGGGAAATCCCCCGGTGTCAGGGCATTGAGCATTTCAGCCAGCCGGATGGATGGCTCGAACGTGGTAACGATCTGACAGGTGTGGATGAATTTATCCATCTGGGCCTTCATGGCGTTCACCACGGTTTCGGGACTGTGTCCGACATTGATCATACCGATGCCACCCGCAAAGTCGAGCAGGGTGTTGCCATCCAGATCGTGTACCAGCGCACCCTCCGCAGCGGCCACTGCCACATCAGTAGCACGGGCCGAACAACCGGGCAAAGCCGCTGCCCGGCGCTCTAACAGGGCCTGGCTTTTCGGCCCCGGAATGGGCGTGTGAATGCGGATGGAAGGAGCAACATGGGCCTCAACAGTGGAAAAAGACATAGCAAAATCAAGTAAAAAGTGTTTAAAACGACGGGGCTGCGCATCGGGCAGATGCAGGAGCGCAAAGATAGGGCAGTGTCAGCAGGGGCGCAATACGGAACGCAAATATTTTAGAAAAAACAGAAAACGCCTCTGCTTAAGTATAAGGACAGAGATAAACAACATAATTAGACAGGATTTCAGGATATACAGGATTTATAACTATTTGTTTATCAAAAACTTAATCCTGCAAATTTTGCCAATCCTGTCAAAAGATAATATCGAATAATGCTGTCTCAGTGCTTATCTGCGCATAACCTGCATTTTCCCCTGAGTGTCCGTTAAACTATTTTCGGGCCGGGGTGTTTCGTTAGCGCCCAACGTTACTGATGGTCCCTTTACTTCAGCATTGGGCCCGACCTGTTTCTGTCTTTCCATTTATTAACACCAAGATGGCACAGTTTTTAGCTATCTACCGTATATACACATCTTGTAATGCGATCCCGGAGCGGTCAAACATTGGCACCAATAGCCGGATTCATCCTTTTTCCGACTTGGGGCTTCGTTTTTCCCAGGGCCTGGCGGTACAAACAAATGCGTGGATAGCCCGATGATTTATCCACACGATGCGCTGCGTTTTTTATCAAAACTCACCCTGCGCCGCCTTTGGAATTTTTCCAAAGTACTGGTGTCTTATCACCTTACGCGCTGGCTGAAACGGCCTGTACAGTGGGGCCTGCCAGTGACCATTAGCATAGAACCTACAACGGCCTGCAACTTGCGGTGTCCGGAGTGTCCTTCAGGTCTGCGCGCCTTTACGCGGGCAACCGGCAACCTGAAAACGGATTTTTTCAGGAGTACCATAGAGCAACTTCACCGTGACCTGATGTACCTGATTTTTTATTTTCAGGGCGAACCCTACATCCACCCCCAGTTTTTGGACATGGTGCAGTACGCTGTCCAAAAGGGCATTTACACCATCACCAGTACCAACGGACACTTTTTAAATGGCGAAAACGCCCGCAAAACAGTGGAATCTGGCTTGGATCGCCTCATTATATCGGTGGACGGCACCACTCAGGAGACCTACGCCCAGTACCGCGTGGGCGGCCATTTAGAAAAGGTGCTACAGGGTACCCGCAACGTAATTGGCTGGAAGCGCACCTTGCGCAAAAAACACCCCCATGTGGTCTTCCAATTTTTGGTGGTGCGCCCCAACGAACACCAGATTGCAGATATTTACCGCTTGGCTGCTGAAATGGGTGTGGACGAAGTGCGGCTGAAAACGGCCCAGGTGTACGACTACGAAAGCGGCAACGACCTCATTCCTACCATAGACCGCTATGCCCGCTATCGGCTCGGTACAGACGGACGCTGGTCGGTGAAACACGCACTCACCAACCATTGCTGGAAACTGTGGCATGCCTGCGTCATTACGTGGGATGGTCAGGTAGTACCCTGTTGCTTCGACAAGGATGCCCTGCACCGCCTTGGCGATTTGCGCCAACACGCTTTTCGCGACATCTGGCAAGGAACGGAATACCGCCACTTTCGCGGCACCCTGCTACAGGGCCGCGATCAGATTGATATTTGTACCAATTGCACAGAAGGATGCCGGGTGTGGGGGTGAGGCGCAGGCGACTTTTTCAAAACTACAGGATGGAAAAGTGCCATTCATCCATACAAGCGAAACTGCACAAATTCAAATTCGACCATTTTTTTGCCCGGTTCAGATTCCCTTACCCTGCGCCGGGTGGTGCTGGCTACACAGGGTAAGCCCTCTGCGTGGCCGAGCATATTGTACACAAAACGGAACACAAAATTCATCTCGCCCATGATGTGTATGGCCGTTGGTCGAGGCCGCAGCTGTCTGGCGCGTTCTGCGTACTGATCGGCCAACGCCGCGACAGCAACTTCGTTCCAGTACGGGTCAATGGCCGGGAAGGGCCAGTCTGTTACCTGGCCGTATTGATGCCGGGCTGCTGTTGCTTGGGCTTCTTCCCAGGTAGCCGAAGGATGATTGGATAAATTGAGCAACACTTCTTCAGGGGATGATGATAAGGGCCGGGCGGTGTGGCACAAGCAACATCAGCAGTTGGCTATGGCACTTCGTACGGCATTAAAAATGGTGGTTAAATCATTTTTCAGGGCTTCGGGCGATTTGGGGCTGCTCTGATAACCGCAGTGGTTGAAGTCGTTGCGCAGGCCCTGCCCGCCGGTCAGGCGTTTGTAGGCAGCGGGCAATTGCGGGCAATACACTTCCACGTAGTTTTTTATCAAAATGGCGACATTTTTATCTATTTTTTCCTCTTTCCCATTTTCCCGCAGCATCCAGCTGTGTCGTGGGATTTCGTTTAATACCGTTTTGGCGGATTCGCGCATCTTGGGGTCGTTGATGTCCCCAACATGGTGGGTCTGCTCAATGAGAAAACTCTTGCAGTTTTCCTCCAAAAAGGTGTACCCCTGCTGAAGAAGCCCATGATCAATGCACCATTGCACGGCGGCAAATCCATTTTGGGCAGTGCTATTGGAGAAACCTGCCATTTTTCGTTCTATTTTTTCCAAAATGGGGCCCAACTGCGCCTCTATGTCCGATTGTTGCTGCAATTCGCGGATGGCCGTTTTCATAGCCTCCATATCGCTGCGCCACGAAAGGTCGCGGCCCCGGCAGGTGAGTATCTGGTCGGTAAAATCGCGAAACGCCTGCCCGATGGCCTGTTTGTCGGGGGGCATCAGGGCGGCTAAAGGATGGGCGCTGCCATTTTCCATCAATATGTGGGCAGCGGCTGTCCATTCCTGCAAGTCGGCAAAGGCCCGAAGGTCCAGCACGGGCGAAAAAGTGGGCTGGTTTTTTAAGGCCGTTATGTCCTGTTCCGGCCTGCCCTCGGCCCTCATCTGCCATATCGCCTGCTGTTGTTCGTTTCGTCCGACCTCGTAATTGCCGTAAAAAATGCGCGACACCCGGAGTTGCGGGTGCAGGGTGCGTGCGTATTGCAACAACACGATGCACAACATGGGCAGGGAGCGAAAGCCATAGGTAATGTCGAAATACAGCTCTGTACCCGTCGGCAATGCCGACAAGCGCCCATACAAGATGCCAAACACCTCTAAAATTTCCGCTTCGCTGTTGCCGTCGGGAATGGGCACGGCCTCGTAGCGACCTATTTTGCCTCCCTGCCGCAGGGCTTCCAATCGCGCGCCCAAGCCCCGTCCGTTTTCCTCTAAGGTAATCGTTCCGTTTTCCTGATTGAATCTGGCGATCCTGTTGTGGTAGTTGTTGTGTGCTGCATCCTTGGTGGTGAACACCCACACTTCCGACACCGCCTGCCCCATGTCCGCCAAATGCCCCAGTACTGCTTCCTGCACATAAGGCGTGGGCGACAGCGCGCTTTCGCGCTCATCATTGAGGTAATAGCGGGTTTCCTGATAAGGGATGGCGCCGAGGAAGGTGAGGAGGATGGCCATTGCCTGCTACGCGGGTTTGAAGTAGCCGTAGCCGACGGCGGTTTTGGCGCCGAGGCCGTGTTCTGTCAATGCTTTTGTAAGCCAAAACGCAACCAATTCCAGCAAAGTAGTGTCGCCCGTCATTTTGGTGTCCCGTATAAATGGAATATAATCATTGCTAATATCTTTTAGTTTACCGTCTTTGTGTACCGCAATATGTGTTTGAAAGGTCAAGTTGTTTTCGTTCCTGACGGTTAAAAAATGGATCGGGTTGGTGCGTTGCGTATCAGTAGGTGGCTGGTACCCTAATTCCTTGTACCAGTCTTTGTAGTGGACATTCATTACGTCGGTTTTAATGACGGGAGCAACAGTAGGCAGGCCATCGAAAAAGGTAACAGCACCCTGAACGTCTGCATCTAAAGCGCTTTTTTCCTCCTCTCTTGTTTGATACTCATTGTTTTTTTTGATAGGATTGCCGGTACTGTCAAACTTTACACTTTGCACTTTTTCGGGGCATCCAAATATCGTGCAAAACAACTTGCTTGTGCATATCGCCCTATATTCCGCATTGACCAGTGGGAATTTTTTTTCTATTTCCGGTACGTTGTCGGGTTGAGCGAACACTTGCGAAATAATCCAACTGCGCAACACGCCTTTTATGCTGGAACCGGGAAGATAGGGTATGCCATACAAATGGTGCAAGGTCATATTGGTTTCATAAACGGATTCTCCACCGATGCCCAAAATCATGCGCCATTGGGGAGCGAGGTTTATTTTTCGGTTTTTGCCTGGGTACAAACGTTCCACCGATTGTGTTTGCCTGTTGCAGAGGGTTTCAAAATTGTCTTTCAGGTGCCCGTAATTGGCCTTGATCTCAAAATAAACCCGTTCCCGTTGGTCGTTTTTGTAAAAGACAAATTTATAGGTGTCCCTGCCTTTTTCGTAACGGGCCGCTTTTTGCAATTTCAGGGCAAAATTATCAATGTCAGCAATGCCGCGTTGTCGAACGTCAACGGGCAAGAAGGTATCGGCCATACTTAGGCTGTCCCGAAATTTAGAGCCGGGATTGTTGATGGTTGCGCCCTCGTTTTGTTGTGGCCTGCGGTCTTCCGCAGTAACGGCCGCTCTTGACCAAACCTCTTTCCCCTCTATACTGATGCTGACAAAAATGCCCTTTGCGTCCACAACGTATTCGCATTCCTTGCCGTGATAATCCGTGTTGGCAAATACAACATAGGAAAGCGGTTGCGGCGGTTTGCCGTTTTGCCGGTCCAACTCGACAAATATCTTGCCTTTGTTGGTTCTGTTTACTTTGAGAATGCCTTTACCCATTTTTTTGTTGTTGTGCGGCTTTTTCTTTAAATTCCTGTTCTTTTTTAATGCCTTCGGCAAAGCGGCCCAGCCAATTGATGAAGGCCAATACCTCTATCGCTACCACGCGGTAATCGGACGAATTGAGGTTGAGTATTTTTTGCACCAAGTTGCTGCCTTGCGCGCTATTGTATATATCTAATGTCTTCTTGTTTTCGATATTTTTTACCCAATCTTCAATGTCTTTTAGCAGCGTTCCCCAGGTTTTTTGTTTTGAAAACATAAAGGCCAATGCCGTGCCGAGACCATTGGTTTTGATCATCATGGGCAGTTTTTTGGCGTGTTGGGCATACTCTTTCCGGTGGACGCTGTAGCCGAACACGGCGCGTTCGTAAGCAAAATTAGCGCGGCCCTCCTCTAATTTTTGTCGTTGTGTCGTATTGTTAGCCATTATTTGTCCCGTTTTTGATGATAGTTCTTAGGATACCTTTGCCGAGGGTGGCGTTGCCGCCCAATTGAAACATCGCGTTTGTTTGCATATTGTCTGTAAAAAACGCCATTACATCTTCAGCGCTTTTTTTCTCGGTTTTTTGAGTAAATTCATCAGAACTCCCGGCTAAAGCGTACAAAACCGATTCAGTAGGCAGGTATTCTTCGGTGAAAAGGGCACCATTAATGGCATCTACAGTACCCGTTTCATTATCAATTTTGGTGCGCGTGATGACTTCCGTGCTCATGGTGGTAAAATCCCGGAAGTCTGTATCGTTCAAAACGATCAGGTTCTTTTGCAACAACCCTTTCCAATAAGCCAGTGCCGGGTCGGCAAAGAGGAGTTCGGACAAGGCCACGGCAAATTTCTGCACGGCATTATGGGCAGCAGCATCAAAGGCAAATTCTTCCAAGATGACGGCGGCGTTGTGCAAAGGGGCCGAGGAAGCGGTCACAGCAGTTTCGGCACGTACTTCAAGTGCTTTGATGTCCTCTAAACCACCAACAGAGATACCCGCGATATGCATATCAGTAGCAAATTTGTTGAGTACCTGCGGACAGGTGAGCCAAACAAACACGCCTTTCATGCTTTTTACGGGAAAAAGTAACAGGCGGGCATCGGTGAGGGCGAGGCAGCCGGAGAATTGTTTGTCATCGCCAAAGTAGTCGCTGATAGGCTTCAACAGCGCATTGCGTTCTATGGCACCTGTTTTAACCTTACCGTCCGTCATTTTTTTTAAGTCCTCTTCGGATGTTATACCGCGCTCAAAGGCTTCGTCGTACCCAAAAACGCGATGAACATTTATTTGAAAATCGGTGTCCTTTTCTTTACCGGGCGTGTTTTCAAATGCTTCCCGTAGTGCTCCTTTTAGCGAGGATGCTTCTATTTTTGGGAAAGCAGTGTGCCGCTCTCGTTGTATGGGCAGGTCCACCAAGCCCAGATCGTCGCCGCTGCCTGCGTGCAGGGGCGTTTCGCAGAGCAGAAAAAGTGCGGATTTTTGTTTGTACATGATTTAATTTTTTTTGTTTTGGGTTGAATAAATATCTTGAATGTCAAGGGTCGAGGCCCTCATAAATTCCTGATATTTCATGCGGTTTCGATTTCCATCAATGACATTTTCGGGTATGGCTGTTTTTTTAACTTTGAATATAATGTCGCCGAATAAATACCTGATTTCCGTATTGATGGCTTTTTCACACCAATCAAGATCAATATTCACAGGCTGGTTTTGATAGTCATACAAAATAATCCAAAATTCTTTGATATGGGCTGATTTTTGTTGAGTCAATTCAAGGATTTTTTTGATTTTATTTCCCAAATTTTTTGCCCGGAACGTGGCAGGTTTTATTTCCGCTATGACGACTTCATCCTCGGCATTTTGCATCCATAAATCCGCGTCTTCCATATCTTGACCTTCTTCGTCGCTTAGTTTATAACCTAACAGAACATTAAAAAAATCAGCAAAGTTGTTTTTGTTGTAATATTCGTAAATTTTATATTCAATAAAATAGCCCATAGTTGTTTTTTGGTAAGGCACATCTTCTCGGTTAATATATGCTTTCATCAAATCGCCAAGAGGAGTCAGGGTAAATGGGGTACGGTCGTATTCAATAAGGCCAAGAGATTCCATTTCTTCTTTTCTTTTTCCTGTTATCCTTGAGCAATCCAAAATTTCGGAAGTGTATGCCTCAATCAATCCCCAGTCAAAATTTACAGGCATTTTTTCTATGGTGATGAGATCATTACTATCTTCGTAGATGTACTTTAAACTACATTTTTCTATTTGTGCAATCAGCGTTAAAAAGGGAACAAGTGCTTTGTACCCACCAGACATATTTAAAATTGTATCCTTTGTCTTCCTTTCCCCAATCATACTGATTAGGTTGGGTATTCCTTCTTTCTTAAATTTATTAACCTCCTTCACCTGCAAACCTTTCACAATGGATGAATTAAAATGGTAGTGGCAGGTAATTTTACAACCGTTTAAAGTACCGTTTCCCTCTAACCACTCCTGTACCAATTCGCATGCCACCACCGAAAGCACCGTATCGGTAGCCAACAAATGCACATCTAATTTCGTTTTTTCCGCCTCTGCTATTTTGGACAAAGTGTGTAGTTCCGCCGAAGCTTTCTCCTGTGCTTCGGCCAACCATAAGTATTTAATCCGCTCTTTGATATAGTTGATATCGCTTTCATACCGGCTGTTGTTGCGTTCCTGATGCGGAAGGTCTTTCAAATGTTCGTACTGGACAACAATGGCTTCATAGTCCCGGCCCAAACCGGGATAAGTTCTTACCACTTTACTTTTATCCATGTAGTTGGTAAAAATAGACGCTCCGACAGGTGTAATAACAGTTTTAACCATGTTTATTTTTCTGAAATATCCCAAGTGCCGAAGTAGGCAATGCCAAAGCCTTCCTCCTGCCTTTCATCGGACAAAGAAATGCCCTGATGGTCGTTTAATTTTGAAATGTCATCGGCAGATTCGTAAAAAAATACGCTGCCTGCGGGTACTGCTTTGTACATGGGTTTTGGGGCTTTTTCTGCCATATCAAACCCGCCGAGATGTACGGGTTTGCCCACACAAGCCGCCACTAAGGTGGCCTCAATACCCAAAAATCTTAAATCGGGCTTCCAATCGCGCAGGAGGGCGGGGCTGGCAAAATAGATTTTAAAACGATTGCCCGGGAAATCAATGGCTTTCTGAATGGCCTTAAACGGCATTCTTACAACGCTCAGGTGCGCCAATTTGCCTTCGCCCCCCAAACGAACTAAGGAACTGATCTCCCGATACTCCTCTAACTTGAAACTCACGCCAATTTGGATGTTGTCGCTCCGTTTCATGTCGGTTCTGTACAGCAGGGATTCTTCCACGCTGCGCGTCAGGTCGTTTCTGCCATTGCCTACTTTGGGTTCATTTTTTACAAAATCCTTTAATTTAAGCGCTGTTGTTGATTCCAAATGACCGCCCAAATATTTTTCCAACTCGGTGATGAGGATAAAACCTTCTTCAAGTTCTTCTATCTGTTCCCAATTTTGCGCTATTGGTAAGTATTTGGATTGCTTTTCTGATTTGGTGATAAGCCCCTCCGGTACACGCCGTAAGGCGAGGGGTTTCACTTCGTATTTTTTTTCTTCTTCTTCTATTTCCTGAATATGTATAGGTTTTTCGTATTCCACCAAATCAAGTGGCAAAGGCAAGGCATTGTTTTCCCCCAATTTATAATACAAACCGTTTATACTGAACTTATTTTCGTCCAATTTAAGCGGTACTTCGGCAAAGGGGATATTGTTTTGCGTGGCAATGGCCGTGCGCAAGGCACCATACAACACAGAGGGAGGGGCCAACCGATAACCATCGGCCCAAGTTTCTTCACCCCTTGAAAACGGTTTGCCGTCCTTAAAAAACAGGGTATCCAAAGGTTCAATCCTGATGTCCATGCGATGTTTCTTTTTTTATCTTATTGTTGCGTTTGAGGAATAAGGCCACTTTTACGGCTTCTATGCCATTTTTTACCGCTATACTTTGGCGTAGCCGTGTGGATTTGTCTTCAAAAAGGCGCATCACCGTTTTGCGTAATTCTTCTATTTCGCCCTTTTCGTCCAATTTTGAAGGTCGGGTGCTATCCCTCTTCCATGATCGCCCAATGAGGCGGATCATTTCTATTTCAAACATTTTTATGGGTACCTCCTCTTTTTGCCCGGTGACGGAATTGAGGAAAGTTACCGTGCGGGTCAAATTCTCCACTTCGCCTTTGCTGTCCTGCAAGGCATAAAACTCCCGTTCCAAAGAGCGGGCAAACGTATCGGAGCAACCATTTTGAAAGTGCTCGACCAATTCTTTAAGCGCGTCCCATTGGGAAACGCCATTATCCGCTCCCCATTTGAAAAACGCCTGATGCTTGTCGCCGGAATGTTTCAGGGTGGCAATGGCAAAAGCATTGCGCTTCCCTTTGTTTTTGGCCAATTTTTCCATCTCGCGGGCGGTTTGTAGCACCATATTCAGGGGTTCTTTGTAGTGTGCGATGGCGATGCCCATTGAAAAGGTAATATTAATATCGCTCTCAAGTTCTGGTCGGAGCGGCACGTTTACTAATTCATTAAACTTTTCATGCAATTTTTTTACCACTTCAAAAAGGTCATTCAGGTTGGCCAAACCCAAAAAATCGTCGCCGCCCGCATATACGACATCCATTTTTCCATTTTGGGATTCGCCGCTTGGGTTGTCCAAATCCTTGTAAATCCATTTGCTGAACGCCCCCAAACGCTCCGATACCCTGCCCTGAAAAAGGGACAAATCGCCGCTTTTGTCTGTTCTGGTTTCGCCGCTCAACAAGGTGCCCATTTTATCGCCGTCAAAGGAGATGAGGGCGTAGTATTTGTGGGTTAGTTTTTTCGCTATTTTTTTTTGGAGCAACCTTGCCAGACCCAATTGGATCGGGTCGGGAACTTCTTTTTCGTTTAAGTTCTCTTCGTAAAACAGTTGGTCGTCAAAGTCTTTGTCTTTGCGCCAATTTTGGAAAGTTTCGGGTTTTAGATCAAGCTGGGTGAGTTCACCTGCCACAATGAGTGCAGTACAAGCGTCCATATAATTTTCGCTGAATAAATTCCGGTAACATGTGCTCCATTTTACTTGCTTCTGATCTAAATTATTCATTTGGTATGATAACGCGACTTTAGCAGTAGAAGGAAACTTTCGACCTTCGTCGTTATAAGCGCGTTTCATCATGCTTACGGCGCTCAGCCCTTCATTTGGTTTGAGCCAAATACCCTCGCTTACTATTCGCGCACCGTTCAATTCTACATAATTTTCATTGGTTCCCCGCCCGAAAAACAACGCATTCCGTTCTCCGTCAAGGCTGCATTTTCTGCCTTTTTCCGGGTGTTGGTTGCTGATATGGCGTTCGTTTTTTAGGGCCGCCATCAGATGGTCTATTTCTTTATACGCCTTTTCATAGTTAGCGTTAATTGGATAAAACAGCCAGTTGATATCTAAGTGCTCTCGAATTTGAGTGTCGAAGCCTTTGGGAGCGGTTAATTTTATAGTTTTTAAGGTGTTGTCTGCAAATTCCTGAAATTTTTCCTGTACCGCCTTTTCAATAGCCGCACCTTTTAGTTGCAGATCATCTTTAGTATAAGAACCTTCTATTTTTCCCAAAAAACGATGCGGAAAGGAAATACCTCCGGTTTCGGTGGGAATAATCAGGCCAATGCCCTGTTTGCGGGCTGTTTCTGCTGCGGTTTTCGCCAGTGTGGAAAGTATGCGACTCCCCGCATAGAGATCTTGTGCCTTTCTCGCCTGGGCAATGAAAGACTGGACGGGGGAGAGGGTGAAGAGGAATAGGTGGGTCATAGTTTGTTCATTTATGGGCATAATTTTGGCGAAGGTAGCCTATGATTGCGCCGCAAAAAGGCTCCAGTTTCCCCGTTGGATCAGGCGTTTTATAGTGGGTAATTAATTTTGATACATCGTCAGGTTCTAATTCAATATTTACATAAGGTGTTAATGCGCCTTTCCGGGGGGACGCAAGTTTTTCACAGTTCATATTGAGCGTAGCTTTTAGCGCTTCATTTACATCAGGATAAGTCGAAGTCAATTCCCCTTCCGAAGAATACAGTACCACATCTTCACAAGTAGGGGAGGTTGGAAATAGCTTTGCTGGAATAGATATGTCGCCCTTGCTGACATCACAGTGTATTGAACGCGGCGGAATTTCCCGATCTGTTTCTTTTTGATCACCATGACAACAGCCTACCAAATTGTAATAATCGAATACCTTGTCTTTGTACGTCTTTTTCGGCTCTAAATGATCAATGCGAAGTTGTTCATCATCTTCGGGGGCGCCTTTATGGATACGACGATTACAATAGGCACAGATGTACCCTTGTTCTTCAATCAAAGCATCTTGTAATTCATTCTTTCTTTGCGCATTCAATCGTTTCCATTGCTCTGTTCCAGATAAAGGCGCGAGATGCACAGCGTTAGTGTTCACCCACGTCCTGAAGTTTACCAATACCGCCGGCTCTGGTCTCGTTTTTTGGATATATTTCATTTGCCAATAAGTTTTTTTCGGGTTAATAAACTACGCATGCGTACAATTTCAGGATGCTCCGAGCCATTGTCTCCTGTTTTGTCAATTGCAGTAATCATTTCTGTAATGGCTGCTTCTGCTTTATCCAACTTGCCTTCAGCAATCAAGCGAGCGGTTTCTTTAATTTCTTGAGTAAATTCGCCTGCATCAACGTGCATTATTATCTCAAGAATATCGTCAATGTCCCGTCCGTAAGTGTCCTCAACACTATACGGTTTACCATTATACAGCACTTTAATGTTTTTACTTGGTATACCTCCCAGCAATAACGGGCTATGCGTCGTCATCACCCACTGCACCTCCGGGAAAATTTCCATCAATTTGCCCACTACTTTGCGCTGCCATTTTGGGTGTAGGTGCAAATCCACTTCGTCAATCAGGACGATACCTTTGCCAAGGATCTTGTACATTCCCTCTATTTCTGTAAAATCCTGATCAACAGATACATGAAGCAATCTCATGCCTAAATCTGCCACGAAGGCAAAAAGCGATTTTTCACCCGCCGAAAACTGACTGATTTCAATGAATTGGGTACCCCCATCGGGCTGTTTTTTGGTCATGCCCATTTCAAGGTTTTTATCCAATCTTAAATTGGTGTAAACTGGGTTGTCAAGATCGTCATTCAGAATCCGTTCAATGGCATTTCTTACCTTTTTGAGTTGGTTTTCGATGGTCTTGTATTCCGGGTCTGTTGTGCCCCCAATGCGGAACATTTTATCCTCTTGCTCTTTGTACCAATTAAAAAAGCGGGTAAATGAGAATCGCGAAGAAGTTAAGGCATCTTTATACAACAAATCTAAGCGACTATCAGCCGTTTTGATTTTGGAGTTATACGAAACATCCACGCTGTTATCGCCATAATATGCTAAAACAGGGAGATTAGCAATTTTATATGTGTTTTTAAAATATTTTGCATCGCGATGAAAACGACTATTTGTATCGGCTTCAAATACGCTACTGGAAGATCGCAAAGAAATGTCCAGATGGATGTCTTCTGTTTTAAAATCCCATTGACCTGCATTTATCGCATCTTCTTCTTCTCGCTCTATGGTTTCCTCTTCGGGCCAGACACGGGAAACCGCTGCAAAAATTGAAATATCGCAAGCTGGGGTACCCTTTCGAATACTTTTGTGGTTAAGGCTGCTTTTTTCATAGCCTTTTACCCTTAAAGGTGATAAATATGCTTTTAAGCCTTCTGCTATAGCCTCTAAAATAGCCGTCTTGCCCCCGCCGTTTTCAGCAATGAAAACGGTCAATTTTTCATCAAAATCTATCTTCAACTCGTCAAAACATCGAAAGTTGATCAGCTCCAAACGTTTGAGCAAGATGCTGTATTCAAGTTGTTCGTTCATGGTTATTTTAATATTTCATTTTTAAAATCCTCCTGCAACCGCAAACTGATGTCGCGGCTGTTTCTGTCCGGGATGGTGTTCAAGGTGGTGATAATCGGTTTTAAAGAGCCTTTTACGACAGAAACGTACACCGGGGAAGCAAAGCGGCCATGCGTGGCGTGCCCCAAAGAAGCTTCGTAAACGTTTTTATCGCCCCGATGAAAATCATGTGTGGTTTTGCTTATTTTTTCGAGAATCCCATTATTGGCCTCTCCTATCTGTATCTGCCGAATCCACGGGTAGTATTCCATACTGCCGCTGTAAACGTTTTTAATTTTGTCACCGTCAATCGTGTAATAATCCGAAAAGGTGCGCAGCAAAGAGGCAATATATTGAAGTGTAGGAGGCTGTTTTCGCCAATTATCGTCTGAACAACTGATTATATCAATACTGCCCATGCCGCGCCGCGCCCGTTTGCCAAAGTCCCCCAACAAACAAGTCAGTTCAAAAAGTGCGATACATTTTTTCATATCCCATACTTGTGTTTCGACCGGGACGCTGAGGCGTACTTTAAACGTGCTACCTTCTAAGATGCACTCCGCCTCGAAAGGTTTGTGAAGTGTAGGCCTCTTTCTAGCTGTTTTGATGTTGATCTCATCAAGGTGCATTGCAAACTTGCTTCTATGGGCGGTATCTCCGAAAATTTCGCCTTCTAATGATTTTAGCTGGGCTAACCGCAGATGTCCATTCATCGCCCGCCACCAAAACCGCATGGCCCCCTTAACGGAAGGCGCCCGCAATTCCGGCGTAATGCCGTCCGCGCCGGCCATAAACATAGGAGTGATGATTTCGCATTGAAACGTAACAGAATGCATAATTTAAATTTTTTGCAAAGGTAATATATTTTGGTTATATTCCACCGCCAGACTCTACTCCTTCCTATTACTTATACGGCCCGATTTACTCCCACTTCTGTCAACCCGGGCAAACTACGC
>WBZP01000867.1_pt1 | contig 39593 bp, 54 predicted proteins | sample 5204301 | NCBI WGS metagenome assembly WBZP01 (sample SAMN12412401, study PRJNA552823) | activated sludge metagenome | isolation source: activated sludge from nitrification reactor of wastewater treatment plant... | place: USA: Pennsylvania | collected 2017
TCGTCGAAGGGCCAGGTCATCGAGGCCCTCCAGCTCGCGATCGAAACGAGGAGGCTCTGCTACCCGAACCGGCCCGAGATCGTGAACGAGCTCCAGGCCTACGAGCAGACGCGCCGGCCGTCCGGGATCATGGCCTACAGCGCGCCGGACGGGATGCACGACGACGTCGTGATGGCGCTGGCCATTGCGAACTTCGGGCGTCTCGACGGCGCATCGGCTGCCGTGTCCTCCGAGGACATCGAGATGTTCGACCGGCTCGAGCGGGAGCCTGTGGACGTAGCGTACGGCGAAGGAAGGGGGCTCCTGTGAAGCTATGGTGGCGCGCCGCGAAGGCGAAGCCCGACCCGACATCGTCGGCTCCGACAGCATCGGTCGTAGCGGACTCGGTCCGCGACAGGACGCTCCTCCCGTCCGGGACCAAGGTCTCGGTCTCGGACCTGGTCTCCTACCTCCAGCAAGCCGACCAGGGGGAGACGCGGCCATGGTTCGCCTTCTGCGACGAGATGCGGGCGCGTGACGCCTTCCTCGACGCGGAGATGTCGAAGGCCGAGGCGATGGTGGCAGGGGCCCGGGTGGACGTCCTCGCCGTGCCGGCCTCTCTTCGGTCGCGCTCCAAGACCCGCACGGGGGACGCGGCGCGCGCTGCCGAGGTTGCCAGCTACGTCCAGGAGATCCTGCTCGCGCCGCACGTCGGCCTCGATCGAGCGGTCGGCGCGCTCATGGGCGGATTCTGGAAGGGCCTCGCCGCGCTCGAGCTCGTCGTCGAGCCGGTGGCGCAGGGGGAGCGGATCGTCTCGCTGAGGCCGATCCCTGCTCAGCGCTTCCTCTGGGCGACCGGCGAGGACACGCTGCTCGTCCAGCCCGGCGAGGAGTGGGGCACGACGGTCCCGGTGGCGGACCTCGGCGCCAGCCTCATCACGTTCGTGCCCGAGGGGAGCACCCCGAGCCCGGCGCGGCGGGGAGCGTTCCGCCGGCTCGTGCCCTACTTCGAGATCCGGACGATGGGGCACGCCTGGTGGGCCCGCGACGTCGAGCTCTACGGTTTGCCGCTGATGCTCGGCCTGCACCCGGCCGGCGACGAGAAGACGGCGAGCTTCCTACGGCGTCTCCTCGGGAACCTCGGCTCGCGGGGCTGGGCGGTCGGTCCGGTCGGGACGAAGATCGAGCCTGTTCAGGGGCAAGCGCGCGGGAGCGGCGAGTCCCCGCACGAGGCGATCCTCGACTGGACCTCGAGGCAGATCTCCGTGCAGGTCCTCGGCGCGACGCAGACGACCGACGTCGCCAAGGACACCGGCTCGAAGGCGTCCGCCGGCGTCCATCAGGAGACCGTCTACGGCAAGGCGTCGGCCCGGGCCCGGCTCGTGGCTGCCTGCTTGCGGGAGCAGCTCGTCTTCCCGTTGGTCGAGCGTCGGTTCGGGCGCGAGGTGGCGATGGCCCACACGCCCGAGCTGGCCTTCCGCGTCGAGCCGCGGCCGGACCTCGGGATCTGGGCGAAGGCGATGAGCGACCTCGTGACCGCCGGCTTCAGCGAGGCGATCCCGCGGAGCCTGGTCAACGAGGTCGGGTTCGCCCCCGAGCCGGAGGAGGGGGAGCCGACGCTCGGGCCGCCCAAGGCGCCGGCAGCGGCGCCGCCGCAGGCTGAGCCCCCCGACGTGGACGAGCCCGAGCCCGAGCCCGAGCCCGAGCCGCAGGAGGCCTCGAGGCGCAGGCGTGCGGCCTCGAGCGGGCGCGAGCTCGTCTCCCTCGAGGCGTGGGCGCTCGCCCAGGCGCGCGGCGCCGGCGAGGAGCTCGTCGCCGAGGTCCGGGCCGTGATCGACCAGGCGCAGAAGGAGGGGGTGACGCTCCCGCAGCTCATGGCCCGCGTGATCCAGCTGTCGCCCGTGCCTCCCGACGCTCCCGAGCTCGTCGACCTCCTGGCTGCGGTGCAGCTCGAGGCGACGATGAGGGGGTTCGTCGGGGCCCGCAGGTAGCTCCATGCACTGGCTCATGCAGGCCGCCCGGCGGAGGGTCCCTGTTCTCCCAGGGGTCATCGAGGCATGGCTCGAGCGTGACGTCGTCGACGCCGAGACGTTCGCTGAGCTCACGGACGAGCTGAAGGCGAAGGCGTTCACCGTCTCCGGCCAGGCGTGGGCCGCGCTCCTCGAGGACCTCTACCTGGCGATCTACCGGGCCATCGCCACGGGCATGACGGCGAGCGACTGGGCTCGCGAGGTCTGGCCGAAGATCGCGGAGCAGTACGGCGAGTACGGGGCGGCGGTCGCGGCCCGGCTCGACCTGATCTTCCGGACGAACGTCCAGGCGGCCTACGCAGCTGGGCGGTACTCGGCGATGTTCGCGCGGGACATGCTCGTGCTCTACCCCTACTGGAGGTACAGGGCGATCCTCGACACGCGGGTGAGGCCCGAGCACCGGGCTCTCCACGGGAGCGTCTTCCGCAAGGACGACCCAGCGGCCAGGGGTTACCTCCCCCCCCTCGGGTTCAACTGCCGCTGCGTGGCCGAGGAGCTCGACGACGAGGACGTCCGGGCGGGAGGGTGGACGGTCCGGGAGGGGAGCGCGTTGTACGCCGACCCAGCGATCGGGCCGCCGCCGCCCGGCTGGGACACCGATCGCGTCTCGGCGCTCGTCCCGGCCGCGCTCCGGTTCATCCCCTCGAGGTAGCCCGCGCCTCTGCCCCGCGGGCGGTGCAGACCCCCTGGCGTTCCGCCATCCACCAGCCCCAGCCTGAGCTCGTGACTGAGCCGCGAGTCCTCCGAATCTCCGGCGCCGCCCAGCGGGTGCACTCAGACGTCCACCTGGCTGAGGCCTCCCCGGGCGAGGCGCGGTTCCTCTGGTTCGCCCTCGGTCAGCCCGAGATGGACGAGGAGGACTGGCGCCAGTTCGAGATCACCCCCGAGAACGCCGCGAAGATGGTCGAACAGGCCAACGCCGCCCTGGCCCAGAAGGAGATCTGGGTCAACTACGCGCACGACGCCTACGGGCCGAGGGCCGGGGACGCCGTGCGCTTCGAGGTGGGCCCAGACGGCGGCGTCTACGGCGTCGTGCGCTGGAACGAGGCTGCCCGGTCCGCCATCAAGCAGGACCCGCCCGTGTGGAAGTACTTCTCCCCCGAGTTCTACGCCAGCGAGGTCCTCGACGAAAAGGGCCGCGCGAAGGTCGTGAACGGTCGCCAGGTCCTCCAGCCCTTCGAGATCTCTGGAGGCGGGCTCACGAACACGCCGGCCATGGTGAAGCTCGTCGTCACCGCGTCCGCCTCTCGGGGCGGACCCCCCGCAACCCCCTCGCCCCTCGAGGCGAGTCCACGAAAGGAGCAGGAGATGCACATCTCCCCCGAGAACCTCGCGCTCCTCGGCCTCGCCGCCGACGCGACCGAGGAGAAGATCAACGCGGCGATGGCCGAGAGGCTGAAGGCGCCGCCCGACCACGAGGCGCACGCAGCCGCAGCGGCGAGGGCCATCGACGAGGTCGTCAACCGGCGCCTCGCCGAGGAGCTCGCCAAGCGCGACCACGCGGCGAAGGTCGAGCGGGCCGTCGACGACGCCGTCAAGGCCGGCAAGGTCACGGTCGCACAGCGGCCCGCGGCCCTCGCCTTCGCCAAGGCGGACCTGGCCTCGTTCGAGGCCTTCGCCGCCGCCGCCCCCCGCGTCGTGCCGGTCGTCCCGGTCATCTCGGGCACGCCCGCCAGCCTCGAGGTCGGGGCGTTCGCCGCGATCGACCCGCTCGACCGCGACCAGAACGAGCAGCTCATGTCCGCCGCGCGGCAGATCGCCGCCGCGGAGGGCATCACCGTCATGGCCGCCGCCGAGCGGCTCACGAAGAAGGGGGCCTAACATGGCGCGCCTCCTCGACAACAAGCCGGGCGAGACGCTGAGCGTGAAGGCTACCGCGGCCATCACCAGCGCCTACGTCTTCGTCAAGTTCGACACCGACCGCGACTACTGCGTCCTGGCGGGGGCCGGCGAGAACGCCGACGGCGTTCTCTGCTCCAAGGCGGCCATCAACGAGGACGTCGAGATGGTCGACAACGGGATCGTCCCCGTCCTCCTGGGCGACACGGTCGCCAACGGCGCGGAGGTCGCGTCCGACGCGTCCGGCCGGGCCGTCACCGCGACCGTCGGCGCCCACGTCCTCGGGACCGTGATCCGCGGCGGGGCGGTCGGCGAGCTCGGCTCCATCATCCTCGGCCGCAAGGGCGTCAAGGGCGCTTCCGGAGCGCAGATCGTCGACTTCGGCTCGGCGGTCCTCGTCGCCGGCACCAAGACGGTCTCCACGACGAAGGTCAAGACCGGCGACAAGATCTTCCTCACCCGCCTGGTGACCGGCGGCACCGTCGGGCACCTCACCGTCGGGACGATCGTGGACGCCACGTCCTTCGTCATCGACTGCGCTGTCAACACGGACACGTCCACCGTCGCGTGGATGATCGTGAGGTAGGCCATGAGCGGACCGATCCGGCCCACCGACCTCAACCCGAACTTCGAGCTCACGCGTCAGAACGTCGTCTACGGCGCGGGCGGCGGCTTCGTCGCCGACATCATCGCCCCGATCGTCCAGACGATGAACCCGAACTTCAAGTTCCCCACCTACAAGGCCGACAAGCTCAACCAGGAGATCAAGACCAAGGTCGGGCCGGGCGGGAAGCCGAACGAGTGGCGCTCGACCCCGCCCACCTGGACCGAGGGCAGCGTCGCCAGGCACGCGCTGGACGCCAAGATCAACCGGGAGCTCCAGCTCGCCGGCGGGCCGCTCGCGAACGCCGCGGCTGTGGCCGGGACGACGACCCACAACATCCGGCTCGGGATCGAGCAGCGCATCAAGGCGCTCCTCGACGTGAACGCGAGCGTGTCCGGGAAGCACGACACCCCGTCGGTCAAGTGGGACGCGACGAGCGGCACCATCGTCATCGAGAAGAACATCGACGCCGGCCGCGAGGCGTTCCTCAAGCTCTGCGGCTTCGAGGCCACCCACATCGTCATCCCGCCCGACGTCGCGAAGGTGATGAAGCGGGACTCGACCATCCGCGACCTCCGGAAGTACACGGAGCCGAACCTCCTCCTCAACGGCGACCTGCCGCCGAGCCTCTGGGGCCTCGGGGTCGTCGTCCCCGGCGCGCTGGTCAACACGGCGAACCCCGGCGCGACGGCGTCCGTGGCGCGCCTGTGGTCGACGGACTCGGTCTACCTGCTCTACGTCAACCCGGCGATCGCCGGCACCGGCGAGGCCCTCACGGCGGTCGCGCAGTACCGCTGGAGCCAGTGGGGCGCGCCGTTCGCCGTCTACCAGTGGCCCGAGGCTCACCAGAGCCAGCGGGTCGACTGGGTCTCCGTCGACGTCTACCAGACCGAGCTCACGGTCTGCTCCGACGCCATCTACGTCCTCGACAACGTCCTGACCTAGCCCACTGAAGGGGTGAGTCCAGAGGGGCGGGGTCGCGAGGCTCCGCCCCTCCTCCCAAGCGCTCGGAGGCATCATGCGGATCAGGCTCCTCTCGCTCCTCGTCGCGCTGATGGTGGCCGCTGCCGCCTCCGCCGGCGTCACCACGGTATTCAGCGGCGTCTCGGCAGCGTCTGGCTCGAGCGGCGAGATCGACACCTCGGGGGCCTACACCCTCGCCGTCCAGGTCAGCGGGACCGGCTTCTCCGGCACCGTCACCGTCTACCAGGGAGCGGTGAGTGGGAAGCTCACGGCGACCAAGACGCTCACGCTCACGAGCTACACGGGGCACTCCGAGTACTACCTGCTCGACCCGTCGACGCTCACCCAAATTGACTACACCAGGTCGGCCGGCACGCTGACCGTCTATCTCGAGTACTACCGATGAGGCGCCTCGTCTTCCTCCTCGCGCTGCTCTTGGCCGCGCCGCTCGTCGCGCAGCCGCGGAAGATCGGCACGGGCGCGCGCCTGGTCGGGACTCCTGTCGGCTACGCCACCATGACGGCCCCCAGCGGGTGCGTCGCGGGGTCGGTCGCGATGTTCCTCGGGTCGCCGGTGTCGATGAGCTGCGACGCGGGGCTGACGTACGACGCGGGGACGGATGCGCTGACGGTGGGAGCCTCAGTCTATGCGTCCGCATTCGAGACGGCAGACGTATCGACTCGGTATACGGCTTTCCGCTACGAGGGTGCATTCTTCAATTCGGCCGGGACGGTCAAGTGGAGCAGTAGCGGAGCCAACTGGTACACCGGCGTTGACTCCGGCCTCCGCCGCGTCTCCGCCGGGCTCATCGGCGTCACCTCCGGCGGCGCGAACCTCGGCAGCCTCCAGGCGGGGAACTTCACGGCGACGGCGCTGGGGCAGGTTGTTGGGGTGACCGTCACGCCGCAGGGCGCCAACGATGGGGCCACCTACGGCTACATCGTGGTCCCGTTCCTAAACGATGCGACGTGGGGCACGGCGTCAGCCCAGGCGCTTACGGTTGTGGGCGCCACGGTCCTCAACGCGACAGACAAGAACAAGATCGACTGGACGGCGCTGGCGAACGCGGCCTACTACAACGTCTACCGAACGTCTGGTGGCGCGACCAACGGGCTGATCGGCACGACCACGGCTACGACGTTCGACGACACCGGGCTGGTGGCCGGGGTTGGGGTCCCCGCTGGCAACACCACCGGCCGCGTGCTCGCCGGGGACGGGAGCGCGGCGGCGCCGAGCGTGGGCCCGGCATCTGCGACAGACCAAGGCTTCTACTTCTCCCCCAACGTGACGCGGCTGGGGCACAGTGGCCCGATCCTCGTAATGTCTGGGGTCGGCGGCGCGGCGGGAGCCTACGCCAATTTCCTGACTCCCCGCGGGCTAATCCTGAACTCCGCTACGGGAGAGGTTACCGTTGGCCCGACCGCCAACAATAACGAGTTCCGAGTGGGGCAGCTTCCCTCTGCCACCCCGGTCGCGAACACTCTCATCATCGGCGAGTCCTCGCGCGCGGGGACGGATACCAACGTGGCTGGCGCGAACGGCACGATCACGTCGGGCGCGGGCACGGGGAGCGGGGCGGGCAGCGCGCTGATCTTCCAGACGCCGACTCCGGGCGGCTCGGGGAGCGGCGCGCAGACGCAGACGACGCGGATGACGATCGGGACAGCCATCGCGGTCTCCGCCGACATCGGGTTCTCTGGTGTGCCATACCCGGCAGCGAGCGACGCGATCGACTTCGGCTATAGCACCTATCAGTTCAAAACCCTCTACCTCTCCCGCGCCACCCTCGGCAGCAAGAGCAAGGCGCTCACCGACGCGAGCGCGACCAACTTCGCGTCATTCACGATCGCCGACGGCGAGACCTACACTGGCGAGGTCATCTACAAGGTCACGATGGCGGAGGGCGCCGCGGGTGGCGCGCGGCAGGCGCTCGCCGGGCGCGTGCGCTTCGCCGCGACGCGAGAGGGCAGCACCTACACCGCGGTAGTGAACGAGGTCGGCACGCAGCTTCTTGCCGCAGCGGCGGGCACGCTGACCGGGTCCATCTCCATCGCGGGCGCGGCTGGCGTCGTCACGCTCTCCGCCAACTTCGACACCTCCCAGGCTGGCCCTGACGTGTTCAAGATCGACTACCGATTCGACTCCTGCGACGCAGGGCTCGCGATCACGCCGCTGTAAGACGATGGCGACGCTCCTCGAAAACTACGCCACCCCGTTCGGCCTCGCCTGGCAGGACAGCGCGAGCCCGGCGGCCATCTGGCCAAACGGCGGCACCGCACCCGCGATGGCGAACTTCACGAGCGCGAATATCCAGCTCCAGCAGTACGCAGTCAACGACCTGTTCTTCTTCCAGCTCCAGCTCCAGCACGGCACGGCCGCACTCAGCGACGCCCGTATGCACGTCCACTTTACCTTCCCGTCCCAACCGACCGCGGGGAGGTGGGTGAAGTTCGAGGCGATCTACTCCATCGGCGAGATCAATGGCGCGTTCGGGGCTGAGAGCGCCGCGGCCACCGGCGAATACCAGATCGTCGCGGCGGACAACAAGTACCACCGGGTCGTGGCGCTCGCCGCGCCCTCGCTCGGCTCTGTCCCGCAGAGCGCGGCGATCGTCGGGCGAATCCGTCGGATCGCTGCCACCAGCGGCGTCGAGTCCGATGTCTCTCCGATGATCCTGTTCTGCGACGCGCACGTTCAGATGGCTGGTCCAGGCACCGAAGGAGAATTCGCGTGAAGAAGCTCATCCTCGCCCTCGTCATCCTCCTCCTCGCGGCGCCCGCGCTGGCGGGGACGATCACCGTCACCACCACGACCGGCTTCGACGGCTTCCTCACTCGAGCCATGGAGCGGGCGAACCGCGAAACCTGCCGGTACTACTCCCAGCCGGTCGGCTGCACCCAGTCGCAGGCGCGGAAGGAGTTCTGCCGTAGGGCAGGCTTCGGCGGGGTGACGACCTGCACCAACCCAGCCGACCCGGCGACCTGTACCACGACGCCGCTCACCGCGACGTGCGATGGCGCGAATCGGGTGGACGTCTTTCCCGATACCGCGACGTTCTTTCAGAAGGAAAGCGTCCGGCTCGTGCGCGAGGCTCACGCGACGAAGCTCCAGTCCGACGTGAGCGCCGCCGAGGCTGCGGCGAAGGCGGGGACGCAAGCCCAGAAAGACGCCTACTGCGTCGGCATCGGCCTAGCGGCGGGCTGCCTGGATTGACGATGCTCGACCGCCGTCGCTGCCTCCTCGTGGTCCTGGCGTGCGCGGGAGCCATTGTGCTCATGCTTGCGTTGGGCTGCACGAGCGCGCCGAAGGCTGCGACGGCGAAGAGCCTCTCGACGGCGGACGCCCCGCTCTACGTCGGCGGGCGCGGCCAGGTGGGGCGCGACGTCGGCCCCGAGATCACGCCCTGCGACCCGCGGTGCGCCTACCGCGGCTCCTCGACGACCCTTCCCGACGCGGTCCTCGCCGGGTGCTACCAGAAGGCCGCGACCGACTGGTTCGCGGATGAGCTGGAGGCGGGCCGGATCATCGTCACGCCGTGGACGGGCGCGGAGGCGGCGGCGCGCGTGAGGCGCAACCATCCGCAGATCCGCTACGGCGAGTGCCCGCTGTGGGTGGACGGAGCCATCGGGCCGGACCCCTACTCGGGCTGCGCGGCTGGAGTGGCCTGGGGACCGTCGATCTACGTCTCCCTCGGCGAGCCTGCCCGCGTCCTCGCGCTCCACGCCTGGGAAACCATCAACGCCCACCTCGCCTGGTCCCTCGCCCGTCCCGAGCTGGGGGACGGCGAGATCACCGCAGCGGCATCCACCCACGCAACCGCAACCTGCGGGACGGCACTCAGCCGTCCGCTAGCCACCCCCTGAAGGAGATGACGTGCCGGAGACCCTCGATTCTCTCGGAGCAAAGCTCGACGAGATCCTGACTCTCCTGAAGTCCTCGCGCCCCTCGCCGGTCCCCGACGAGAACCCCGAGGAGCAGCCCCGCATCATGGTGGGGATCGCCCTCGAACCCGGCGAGGGTGTCGCCGTCCGCACCGAGACGGCGCCGTGGTTCTACGACGGGCAGAAGGTCACCTTCCGCGTGGCGGCCAACCCTGGCCACCAGATCGACGAGGCCCAGTGGGCCATCGCCCCGATGCGGCTCCTCCCCGGCGCCGAGCAGGGGGTCACGCTCGACACCAAGGTGTTCGGCTCTGGCGAGCGCGACTCCGAGGTGGAGGCCCGCATCGGCAAGCAGATGTTCCGCGCGAAGGTGCGCTGGGGCCTCATCGGCATCCCGGTCAGCAAGGCCCCCTGGTACAAGCCGCCGCAGCGACAGACGGAGCAGGCAACCACGGAGTCGCTCGCCGACCGCTGGAAGATCCTCCACGACTGGCCGTCCTCTTGGCCTCCGGTGGCCGACGACGGCAAGATGCCCAAGCTCCCCGAGGCCCGCGACGTCGAGACGCTCCGGCTCTACGCGCGCCACGGGTACGAGCGCGACGGCACCCCGATGCGCGGCCCGGTCTCACTCGGCTTTGCTGGCGAGGCCGTCCAGGACATCGCCGAGATGGACGATGCGACCTACGCACAGAGCCGCTACAAGGGCCTGGCGCGCGACCTTGCGTGCTACGGCGTGCTCGTCAAGCGAATCCTGATCCCGTTCGACCGCCCGGCCGCGGCGGACCTCTCGTCGGAGCCGATGGTCGGCGTGGCGTACCCGAGCCTTCAGGCGCTCCTCGACAGAGAAACCGATATGTTCGGCCCTGGCGACAACGCGGGGCCTGGCGGGAGGGTGCCGTGAAGCGCATCACGCTCCACCACGACGGCCACGGGCGGATGGAACGGCTCCTAGTCCTCGCGACGGACGAGCCCGCCACCGAGCCGCCGGGGAATTCCTCGCACCATCGGTACGAGTTCTACGTTGTTGCCGAACCGCTGGGGTCCGACGCTGACGCCTTCGCGTACTACGCCGACGACTCGAAGGTGTTCCCGGTCGGGCGTCTCCAGTTCCAGCGCGGTCCGTTCGACGCCGAGGGCTCGACACCCGGCACGCTCAGCGCCGCCGTCCTCGCTGCCCTCATCGACCACCACCAGGGGTTCCAGGCCGGACCGCTCGCGAGCCGGGAGAACGCGCTCGTCATCACCAAGCTTCAGGAGGCGCTCTTCTGGATGCGCGAGCGGGCCGACGAGCGGGCGCGGCGCAACGTGCTGGGGACGATGGGGAAGTGAGCCAAGATCACGACCCCCGCTCCGAGACCGAGAAGCAGCGCGACGCCTTCGCCGCGTGCGCTCTCTTCGCCACGCAGATGGCCGACCGGCACCCGCATGAGCGGTGGCGCTGGGAGCAACAGGCGAAGAAGGATTGGCGACGGGCGATGCTCGCGGACGCGAAGCTGAAGGCGGAGGCACAGTGAATGCGGCCGTGGCTGATGCGATGGTCGTTGGCCGCGTGTGCTTTGGGCCTCTCGATCGGCTGCAAGAGGCAGTCGAGCGAGTCGCCCGTGGCCTCGCCGCGTGCGCTGATCTCGGAGCCTGTGGCCGCGTTGGCAGCCGCGGCTCCCACGCCGTACCCGACGCGCGTCCCGCGGCCGATGCCGACGCGGGGCGCAACTCCTGTCCCTGCGCCGACGAGTGTCTGGCCTACGGTCTCCCCGGTGCCTCCTACGACGCCGCCTGCGGGCTCGACTACGGGCCGCTCGTGGATCGTGGTGGACGAGGTGGGAGCCCCGGCGTGGACGAGCGCGGCGGACGGCACGACGTTCTGGGCGGACACGGGTCACCTCGCGCTCGTCGAGATCCGGAGGGGCGGGCGCTGCTACCTCTACGAGCTGCGGCTCAGGGAGTCGAGACCATGACGAATCCCTCCCCCCGGGCGACCTCCCCGGGGCTTCCCACCACGCACCCCACCGAGACGAGCGGGGCTCCCCACGGGTCGAGCCCCGCGCCTGCCTCGGACTGGCGCGAGAGGCTCGGCGCCTTTTTCGCTGCGCTCCTCGTCGCGCTCGCGCTCGTGGGGTGCAGCCAGAGCCTCGACTCGGTCGCCAAGCGGGCGATCGTGACCGCCAACGACGCGCAGGACGGGGTGGCGCGCGTCTACATCGGTGCCAAGGCGGCTACCGAAGACGCCGGGCTTCGGTGCGGCAGCGCCGCCAGGGCCGCCGGGCGCACGCCGTCACCCGAGGTCTGCGCCCAGCTCGGCGTCCCGCTGCCGTACGACCCGGTCCGCCTCAACTCGCTGGTCGGCCCCGTCAACGCGGCGTACGAGGCGATCCGGGCCGCCGACTCGGCCCGCCTCGCTGTCGCCGCCGGGGCGAAGGCCGAGCCCGACCTGGCGCTGGCTCTCACCGAAGCCCTGAAGGCGCTCCTGCGCCTCAAGACGGCGGCGGCCGACGTCGGGCTCGCCCTCGACGGCAAGAAGCTGGACGGGGCCGCCGCGGCCCTGGAGTCGGCATCCCAGAAGGGGGTGGCGCGATGAAGCTCACGCTCGCGTCCGTTCTCCGTGCGCTCTTCGCCGCCTGCCGCGACCCGAAGGTCGCCGGGGCGATCGTCTCCGCCGGGGGGCCGGTCGCGGGGCTGATCCTCGCCTTCGGCCTCGAACCCCTGGAGTCCATCCTCGCCGACCTCACGGCTCCCGAGATCACCGACGAAATGGTCCGCGAAGCCCTCGCCAAGAAGGGGCTCCGCGTGACGCCGATCGACCTCGACCATCTCTACGGAGGTGCGGCATGAAGCCGTGGCAGGACTCGAAGACGATCCGCTACCTCTTCGCGACGTGGCTCGCTGGAATCCTCCTCGCGTTCGCCCCCATGCTGGAGCGGCACCAGATCGACTGGTGGGCGCTCGGGGCGCACAGCGTCGCGAACCTCGCCGGGATCGTCATCAGGATGTTCGCCGACGACGTCGAGGGGCCGCTCGCCATTATGAACCGCAAGGGCGAGAGCTGATGCAGCCCGAGCACGTCTCTATCGTCACGGTGATCCAGGCGATCGGCACGCTCGTCTCTCTCGGCATCGCCGGGTGGGCGAAGTGGTCGATCCATCAGGTCGCCCGTGAGGCCGCGCGGGAGGAAACGGGCATGGTGGGGAAGCGGCTCAACGACCACGATGCCGACCCGCGCGCCCACCGTGCCCTCGTCGAGGCGTGGGAAGCCTCACGCGAGCGCGCCCTCGCGAAGACGATGGATGTCGTGGCGGGCACGCTCAAGGCCGCGCTGGTCGATGCGCTCGTGACGCACAACCGCGACCCGTGGGCGCACCCCGAGGGCTCGGAGAACCGCATCGGCCCGCTCCGGGCCTCGATCGACCGCCTCCACGAGACGATCGGCGCCCTCGACAAGCGGCTCGCTGGGCTGGACGGATTCGTCGCAGAGGTCCGCGAGATGAAGCGGCGCTACGACGAGGCACAGGGACACGGCGACACGCTGCCGCGCCACTCGGGGCGAGGATGATCGAGCCTCCCGTCTGCCGCGACCTCGCTCGGCTGCACCCGGCGTTCCGCAGCAAGCTCGAGCGCGTGCTCTTCTCGATGGAGCGCGCCGGTCTTCCGTTCCGCGCGGTCGAGACGTGGCGTAGCGCCGACCGCCAGGCGTGGCACTACGCCAAGGGCCGGACCATTCCGGGCCCGGACGTCTCGCCCGAGCGTCCGCTTGGACGCACCGTGACCTCCTGCGACGGCGTCCGGCGCGTCTCGCAGCATCAGCGCGGGCTCGCCGCCGACGTTTATCCAGTGCGGCCCGACGGGCGCGTCTGGATTCCGCCGGCCGAGCACGAGCTGTGGCTCCTGCTCGGAACGCAGGCGCACGCGGTCGGGCTGCGGCACGGGCGGGAATGGAACGACTGCCCCCACTTGCAGTGGGCCGGCGCGCCGCCGGTCGAGAGCGCCGCTCAGAGGGAGATGGGGACGTGAGCACCTACTGCACCCAGGCCGACCTCCAGGAGGTGATCGCCGACCTCCGGCTCGCCGAGCTGACCGCCGAATCCGGCACCGCCGTGGACACGGCTGTCCTCGCCAAGTCGATCACGGCAGCCTCCGGGCTCATCGACCGTTACCTCTGCGGGCGGTACGCGATCCCCGTGACCGACGCGGCGTCGCTGAGCGTCCTGCTCCCGACATGCGTCTCGCTCGTGAAGTTCCGGCTCTACGACAGGCGGAACGTGAAGACCGAGGGCAACCCGGCGCAGGCCGAGTACGACGAGGCGATCAGCTGGCTGAAGGGGATCGCCGACGGCGACTTGGACCTGCCGCCGACGGCGTCCGCCGTCGAGGTCTCGGACTCCAGCGACGAGGAGACGTACGGGTCAGAGGACCCGGTCTGCGTGGACGGAGGGCTGCTCTGATGGCTGGGGTCCTGACCTTCGCCATGGACGCCTCGAGGATGAAGCTGAAGCTCGCCGGGCTGTCCGCCCTCGTGGCGGACGCGCGGGTGCTCGAGCCGGCCGGGCGGTGGATGGCGAGCTCCGGGCTCCTGGACCGGTTCGACGCGGGTGGCCCGGGGTGGGCCCCTCCGCGGTACAGGGCCGGGCGCCCGCTCATGGACAGCGGGGCGCTCCGCAGCAACTGGGCTCACAGGGTGGTCGAGGCCGAGGGAGTCGTCGAGGTGACGCCGAGCCCGTCCGCCAGCGCCTACGCGGCGCTTCAGCACTACGGCGGGACCGTCGTCCCGAAGACGAAGCGGTGGCTCATGATCCCGCTGTCCCCGCCGCTGTCTGCCTCGGAGCGGCGGCTCGGGAACCCCCGCTCGTTCAAGGCCTTCTTTCTCGAGAAGGGCCCGGAGGGACCCGGGCTCTACCGCCGCAGCCGGAAGGCCGTGAGCGTGTCGCTGAAGGTGTTCCGGAGCGGGAAGAACCTGCACAACGCGACCAGGTACACCGGGGAGAAAGGATCCTCGATCGAGCGCATCTTCGCCGCGAAGAAGTCCGTCACGATCCCGGCCCGGCCGTTCGCCTACTGGTCAGAGCAGGACGCTGAGGTCGCTGCCGAGAAGACGCTGCGCGAGATCCAGAAGCGGATCGACGAGGGGCTCCTGTGAGCCACGTCTCGACGCTGCGCGCTGCGATCCGGGCGGCGATCACGACGCTCGTCCCAGCGGCGGATCTGAAGGACGTCGTCCTCCCCGAGCATTCGTTCGCCGCCGCCATCCGCAAGCCGACCGTCACGCTGGCCTACGGCGGCAAGCCGAAGCGCACGCCGGGGCCCATCAGCCAGCGAGACCGGAACGGGCTGGTCTACCGCTGGTACGTGACGGTGGTGGACGAGGAGCTCCGGACGGCGAGCGGAGCGGTCCTGGCGGCCGAGGAGACCACGGAGGCGCTGCTCGGGCTGCGGACGCAGAAGCTCGGCACGATCGGGAGGGACCCGGTCTACCTCGTCTTCCTCGAGGAGACCCAGATCCTCGGCCCGGCGCGCGGTGACGAAGGCGGCGCGATCGGGCTCGTCATGGCGTTCGAGACGACGGAGGTGCTCGCGTGATCGCCACCATCATCCGCGACGCCACGGACGCCTGGCTCGCCCGGGGCGGCGCGCCGGCATGGACGAAGGAGCGGCTCCTCGACGAGGTCGTTCGCTTCCTCGCCAGGGCCCCGCGGGCCGAGGCCCTCGCCCTCGTCTTCGCGCTCGGCGGGGTCCTCAAGGCCGTCCTCGAGCGCGCCGGGGCGCCAGTCCCCCCGGAGCCTCCGCGCCCCACGGCAGCACCCTCTTCAACCGCCACGGCCCCAGCCGTGGAGACGCCACCCGAAGCCGCGGCCACCGCCGCCTGAAAGGAGACTCACCATGCAGACGGCACAGGGAGCCGACGCCCTCCTCGGATTCCTCATCAACGGCACCTCCGACCTCTACGACGTCGGGCAGCCCGGGATCGACCCCCGCGAGCTCGCGGACCCGACCGTCGACCCGACCGCCGCCGCGGGGGCGACCGGCCTGGTGACGGGGAGCCCGCTCTACAAGTACGCCTACCTGAAGGTGGGAGGCTTCGAGACCGTCGCCTCGGACGCCTCGGCCGCGATCGGCGGCGGGGTGTCGCTGAAGCACGTCACGGTGACGTTCACGGCCTCGGGCGACGCGAGCTGCGAGGGGACGGTGATCTACCGCTCCGAGGACGGCGGCACGACCTGGGGCTACCTTGGCACGAACTGGGACCCCGCGGCCACCACCTTCGACGACAACGTGCCGTTCGCCTCGGCGCTCGTCGACTACACCCGGACGCCGAAGACGGTGAACGACTCGAGCGCGAACTACGGGCTCCTGTTCGTCGACCCGGACTCCTTCGACCTCGACGTCGTCCCCGGGAAGATCATCCCGGCGGGGCTCTCGAGCGCTCCCGGCCGGCAGCCGTCAGTCGCCGGCCCGATCACCGTCTCGGGGTCCATGAAGGGCGCGTTCCGGTCCGGGGCGATCGTTCCGCTCCTCTACGCCGGGCCCGGGGCGGCGGTCCGCACCGCGATCTCGGCCGAGCCCGTCAGGCAGTTCGTGTGGGACTGCTCGGTCGCCAAGAGGTCGCCCAGGGCGCTCACGGCGTTCTCCTGGAAGGGCTCCGAGGACATCCCGCCGGTCTGGCTCTACGAGCTGATGGTCACGGAGGCCACGCTCACCATCGCCAACGGCAAGCTGGTCGAGGACGACATCAAGTTCGTCGGGTGCGGGTTCGGCGAGGCCGCGCCGGCGGAGAAGGTCAGCGGGACGGGCACGTACGAGGGCTCGTTCGCGGCCTTCGGCCGGCGCAACGACGTGAAGCGGGCCACCGACGACGTCCTCGTGAAGGTCACCCAGGCGATCTCCGGCGGAACGTTCAAGGTCACGCCGAAGGTCGGGACCGCCGCGGCCTACTCGACCGAGCTGACCGGCTACGTCGACAGCAACGACAAGCAGACCAAGGGCGGGGCCCAGGTCAACGACAAGATCGAGCTCGTGGACGAGTCCGGCAGCAAGCTCGGGTTCGACAGCGGCTCGAACCGGCTGCCGTTCTTCCTGTGCGCGACCGAGGCGCTCACGGGCATCGCGGTCAACGACATCTACTCCATCGCGAGGACCACGCCGATCCCCGGGACCGGGACGACCCCGTTCTCCGGCGTCGCGCCCGTCTTCGTCACCACGCCGCGGTTCACGGACGCCCACGTCGAGCTCAAGCGGGGGACGGAGGTCCTCGAGGTCACCAGCGCGACGGTCAAGCTCATGTTCCCGCGGCGCATGCGGACTGGTTTGGGGCGGGCCGCCCGCTACCCGGCGCTCGACGTCGTCCACACGGGGACGATGGGGGTCGAGATCACCTTCCAGCGGGACCTCCTCGACACGGACTGGCAGTACGCCCTGATGGACGACGAGAAGCTGGTCGTCACCGTCGTCCTCGACGGCGAGCTGATCGAGATCAACCCGGGCACCTACTCCACGTACCGCGACGGGCTCCAGATCGTCGTGAACCAGATGGCCGTCGACTCCGCGAAGAGCCCGGTCACGGGGCCCGTGGCGCTGGCCGAGAACGTGGCGCTCTCGGCGGAGCAGCCGACCGACCGCTCGAAGGAGCTGTTCACCATCACCGCCACGACGGACCAGGACTGGCGCATCCCCGCGTGAGGTAGCACGTGGCCGACACGGGCAAGCAGGATCTCCGGCTGACCGCCGGCCTCGACGCCGAGGGCGTCGTCGCCGGCGTCAAGGAGATCGAGGGCTCGGCAGACGCTGCCGCGGTCAGCGTCGCCAAAATGGGGGATTCGGCGACGGCCGGCCTGAAGGAGGCCGAGCCCGCCGCCGAGTCCCTGCGTGTGGCGATCGAGGAGGTCGAGGCGGCGACGAAGGCACTCGACTCGGCCACCACGCAGCTCGGGGTCGAGGAGGCGGCCAAGGCCGGCGCGGAAGCCATGGCCAAGCTCGCCGTGGAGGCGAAGGCCGCCAGCGCGGCAGGCCAGGGCATCGACCAGGCCGAGGAGGCCATGGAACGGTACTCCCGGTCGGTCGTCGAGGCCTCCGGCAAGATGGAAAAGCTGCCGACCGGGCTGACCGCTCTGGAGGCGGCGGCCAGGCGGGCGGAGCAGTCGGTCGAGGCTCTCGGGGCGGCGCAGGGGCCGCGAAAGATCTCTGCGGCGATCGCGGTGGCGTCAGACGCCGCAGATGACCTGCGGAGCGCCATCGCCGGAGCTGCCGCGGCTGGAGAGAAGATCGACGATGCCGCAGTCGTTGCTCTCCAGAGGCTCGAACAGAGCATGGAGAAGGCGGCCGGCAAGGCCGGGCGGCTCGGGGACGCGGTCGCTGATCTGCGGCAGCGCGGGAAGCTCGGGGCCGAAGGGTTCCAGGCGGCAGCGGGGGCTGCCGGTTCGTTCGATGGGATGCTGAACGGCCTCGCGGACACCTCGGGGAAGGCCGGCGAAATGGTGGGGAAGGCCGGGGTGGCCGTCGGCGGGGTAGCTGCCGCATTCATGACGGGGTATGCCGCCGGGGAAAAGATCCGCGATCTGTTCAAGGACATCACCGGGAAGGAGCTGCCGAACCTGTCCGCGAAGGTGGCGACACTCGTCACCGACTGGCGTGCTCTCGGCGACGTCATCGACGGGACCAATAAGGCCGTCATCGACTCGACAGGGCACTTCGACAAGCAGGCCAGCGTCCTCGATAAGATCGCTTGGGCACTCAAGACGCAGGTCGGCTCGGTGACTGGCCTCGGCGCTGCACACGACGTCCTGACCGAGAAGACGAAGGCATACCTCGAGCAGGGCAAGATCGACCTCGAGCACAAGGAAAAGGCGCGCTACGCCTACGACGCTGCCGCGAAATCCATGAGGCAGCTCTTCGGCGGGTTCGAGGACGCTGGCGCGAAGACCGCGGCCCTGACGAAGCAGGGCGAGGCCATGGACAAGTGGATCGCGAACTCTATCGCGACAGGAGAGGACTGGAAGAAGGGCCTCGAGGAGAACAAGGAGAAGCTGTCGAAGTGGATCGAGGAGCTGGAGAAGGCCCCCGACGTGCTGGCCCAGCTCCCCCCGAGGGTGAAGGAAGCGATCGACTACATCCGGTCGCTTGGCTCTTCGGCGGTCGAAAGCGCGCATGGACTACGTGATCTGAGGAAGGCGCTGGACGACATCGGCAAGGTGCCGGCCGGCAAGGCCATTGACGACATCGCTGATGCGATCGGGAAGGCGAAGGCGGAGGGCAAGGACTGGCAGCCGGTCCTCGAGAAGCACCAGGGCCAGCTCGAGAAGCTCTACACCCAGGCAAAGGCGGATGGGTATTCGGCCCTCGAGGGTCTCCGCACCAAGATCATGGACACCATCCCGGCGTGGCAGGCATCGGAGATGGTGAACAAGGAGTACGAGAAACAGCTAGCCAAGAACATACTCAAGCTGAACGAGTTCGGCCGAACGCTCGAGCAACAGAAGGCGTTCGATCAGAACACCGCTGATCTCCAGCGGTCGGTCGATGCCCTGAAGGCTCAGGACCAGGCTCTCCGAGACGGGATGGACGCGTGGGCGACCGCCGGGCAGGCCATGGGCACGTTCTCCGTAGCGGTCCGGACCGCAACAGAGGGCTACGTGTCGAGCGGCAACGCCTACGAGGACATGGTCGAGGCGATCGCGCGGGCGAACGACACGCTTGGGGAGAACGCCGTCTTCATGGGCTCGTGGCTCGCCGAGCTGGAGCGGGGGAACATCACCGTCGACGAGTTCCGGAAGCGGCTCGACGACGCGAGCACCGGGCTCGTCAACTACTCGGCGATCCTACGCGCCTCGGGCGTGGACGCCGCGGACGCCCAGCAAGCCATCTCGGACATGTACCACGCGCTGAACGACGTCACCTTCATGGAGCCGGCAATCGACTTCTGGGGGCGGTTCGGAATCGTCATGGGCCGGACCATGACAGCGACGAAGGCTCTGCGGCAGGAGATGGCCGCCCTCGCGGAGCAGACGGTCATCACCGCCGGGATCGTCAACGAGGCGATCGGCGGGGACCGCGGGAGCGGCGAGCCGGGCGCCCCTGAGAAGCCGGGGAACATGCGATGAAGAGCATCCTCGAGAACATCGCCGTCGCGAGGGCCGCGGCGGCGGCCTTGCGTGATGAGGTCGTAGCGGTCGTCGCTGAGGCTGACGAGGCCAACCGCATCGTCCTTTCCCAGACGAGGGAGCGGGTGCGCGACGTGGAGAAGCTGATCCTCACGGCCCAGGACATGCTCGACGAGCTGAGGATCATCCGGTGAGCGATCCCGACGTCGGTGTCCGCGAGCTGGTCTACCTCGCGGGGAGGAACTTCAGCTTCCCCCCGTCCGTGTTCGACCGCTCCGACCCGTGGCTCCTCGAGCTGTCGCAGCGCACCGCCACAGGCGACATGCGGACGGACATCGGCCTCCCGTTCTCCGGGGCGTGCGACAGGCCGACCAAGCAGCCCTTCGCGGTCGGCTGGTCGGATCTCAGCGTCGACGACCAGGGCGTTGCCGAGGACATCGTCGCCTCGGCGGGCTCGATCGACTTCTGCCCGTGGATCGTGATCCGCGAGCGGTTCTGGTTCCTCGAGGGGGAGCCGTTCTCCGGGCTCCTCCAGAGGCGCGACGCCACGACCGAGGTGCCCTCGGGGGACCGCCCGTCCGACCTCACCCCCTACACCCCGGTGCTCTGGATCGACGGCTCCGCCGTGACCATCACGCTCGGGGCGCCGGACAGCGCCTACAGGACGCCGTGGACGGCGCCCGGGACGGCAGGGGTCGGGGGCTCACAGGCGGTGGTCCGCTACGCTCCGCTCTGGCGGGTGAAGCACATCAAGGGGGCCCCGAAGTACGGGCGCCTCGTGACGTCCGTCCAGTTCGACCTCCAGGAGGTCTGAGGTGGCGTTCGGCACCGCCCGCCTCTCCGGCAGGATCCGGATCCCGCGGGCCGTCACGCCGGCGCTCTCGGGGACGATCACCGTCCGTGCTGACCCGGCGGCCAGCTTCGGCGGGACGGTGCTCGTCTCTCGGGCCCTGGCCCGCGCCTGCCTGGCCCCGGAGCGGCACGTCGGCTGCGCCGTCTACCTCGGGCTCGGCGGCGTGTGGACGCGGGCCGACACGGCGCGCGGCACCGTCGAGTGGGGCCGCGGGAGGAACACGACGGAGGACTGGGCGCGGTTCACGCTCGTCGACAGCCGCTGCGCCCGCTTCCACGCGTCCTCGATCGCCGCCGGGGGCGTGCCTGTGCTCATCCAGATGCGCCTCCGGACGAACGAGGTCGACGTGACGGAGACCGTCTTCTCAGGGGAGACGGTGCCCACGAGCAACGCGGACGCGCTGCGCCCCGCCGGGACGTTCACCGCGAAGGGCCTGTCCTCGGCCTGGGGGAAGCGTGGCCGGCGGGGAACGGTCCGGTCGGGAGCTCTGGCCGGGCATCGGCGCGGTGACCTGGTCCGCTCCTGGGCAGCCGCGGCCGGGCTCGAGACGACGGGGATGGTGATCCCCGACGGCGGCGAGATCGCCAAGAGGGCCGAGCTGATCTCGCTCTCGGGGGCCGAGCTCCTCGCGCGGTTCCGGCTCGTGGAGGGGTGGCAGTACCGGCCGGCCGTCAGCGGCGCAATCGAGGTCCTCGAGGCGGGCTACAGCGACGGCCCGTCACGATTCGACTTCGGCCCGGAGACCTACGCCGCGTTCACAGAGCTCCTCCCGGACAACCCGGCGACGTTCTACACGCTGACCGGAGCGCAGCTGGAGAGGCCGACGCGACGGACGGCGACCGTGAACGCGGGCGAGACGATGGTCTCGGTCACGTTCGAGGGCGCCGCCGAGGTGTTCCGCACGTGGCGGCACGGCTCGGGCCTGAGCGAGAAGCTCCACGAGGTGACGACCGAGTACAACCGCACGGCGGACGGGCTCATCACCGGGCAGATGCGGTCCCGGAAGCACGTCGTGACCGGGTGGGTGAACCCGGAGACGGCGGTGGCCGTCGGGGTGCTGTGCGCCGACGGGAAGTACCACCCCACTCCGGACTGGGTGTGGCAGGTCGAGGGCATCACCGACGAGGCGCTGACGTGGGACGGCTGCGAGCTCCGCGAGAAGACCACCACGATCAAGCGCTGGTACGCCCCGCTCGGGTTCCGGACGCACGTCCCGTCCGACTGCCTGCGGGTGAACGGCGAGTATCGGTACGGCGCGTCCGGAAGCGCTGACGAGCTGGTCGAGGTGGCGAAGGAGATCGCGACCTACGGCGGGGGCTCGGAGAACATCATCGTCTTCGGGTGGGTGGTCTACGGGCTGGAGACCGTCGTCGGGGCGACCGCTCCGGCAGAGGCGTACCAGCTCGTGAACGCGCTCGGGCACACGATCACCGGGGCCGTGTCCCCGGTGTCGCAGATGATCGGCGCCAACGGGGCGCTCCTCGAGGCGCCAGCCATCGCGTCCGGATCGCCGGCGGCGTCGCCGACCGAGCCCGTGCATCAGATCTCGCCGATGCAGCTCACCTTCGAGGTCTGCGGCACGGGCTACCCCTACGCCGAAACCGCGATCACGGTCGAGGAGGCCCAGTCGATGGAGGAGCTCCAGACCGCTGCCGACGTGCTGACGGAGACCCTCGGGCCCCGCTACCTCGTCGACCACTGGGGTCTATTGGGACTCGACGTTGCCGACCCATGCACGCTCACCGGGATGCTCGCGCGGGACGGGGAGACGCACGCCACGGAGCGGGTAAGGAACCTCTACCTCAAGCCGATGCTCGTCGACGACGTGGCCTACTCGTACGACTTCGCGACCGGCTCGTTCCGCCAGAAGACGCACCTGCTCTGCCCCTGGAAAAGGAGCCGCACGTGATCCCGAGCAAGCTGACGCCCCAGCTCGTGGCGCCGTCCCCGCCGCCGGACGCCCGCCAGGTCGTGACCCTCATGCGGACCCAGACGGAGCAGGCGATCAGGGACGCGGCCGAATCCCGGGTGCAGACCTCCGAGGAGGACTGCGGCGCGGTCGTCGTGAACCCGCTGGACGGGTCCTCCCCGCCCCCCGACGCGAGCGGGCTCACCATCGGCTGGACGCGGACGCTCGACGTGGGGGTGTCGCCGGTCACCGGCAACCTGAACGGCGGGGCCACGTGCTTCGACGCGGACGGGCGACCGACGAACGCGACGTGCCCAGACCGCGGGGCTGGGTTCGGCCTGACGTTCACGGACGGGGACATGCCGCCCCCCGGGGGGCTCGCCGCGATCGTCGGCAGCCCGACGCCAGAGGTGCAGACCGCGCACGTGGTTGCCGGCTACGGCGGCGCGGCCTCGATGACGGGGCCGCAGACGGTCGCCGAGTTCGGGGCCGACGCCGGCGGCGTCCAGCCCGGTGGGAGGTACAGCACCCTCCCGTCCGGGACCGTGAGCGGCGTCCCGTCCGTGGTCGGGCCCCCACTGGACCTCGCGCGCACGGGGCCCGTGTGGCCGACCCAGTACGCGCTCCGGACCTACTGGGACGGGAGCGCGATGAGCTACCGGGCGTCAAGCGACCTGCGGACGCAGCCGTTCCGGGCGATCGCGGGAGCGCCCACGCCCGACGGGGACGAGTACCTGACGGTTCGGGGGCGGTACGGCTACGCCACCAACGAGCGCGCCACGGTCATCCACGCGTTCGACCTGGAGGCGCTGACCTACCTGGGCGCGACCGCGCTGCCGAGCGGGCACCTCGGCTACTCGCCGTGCGCCGTGTCGCCCGACGGGGCCTCCCTGCTCTGCACGACCTACGACTACCCCGTCGCGGGGGCTCCACAGGCGTGGATCGAGGTCTTCTCCGTGGCGTCTGGGGTGCTGACGCACCAGGGCTCTGTGTCGATCCAGCATCCCTCGAACGTCTACGGGTGCGGGGACATCGCCTTCGCCTCCGACGGGACGGCCTACCTGACGAGCAGCCGCAACGCGGACGCGACCATCGCCCCAGGGTTCTACGTCGCGGCGCCCCCCTACACGAGCGCGACGTTCCACGACCTGTCCGCGCTCTTCGTCGACCCGACCTACGTGGCTCTTTACGGGATCGTGCTCACCCCCAGCGAGGCCCAGGTGCTGATCGTCTGCATGTCCCAAGTGACGGACGCCTACCTCGTGATCGTGCGGCCAGACGGCACCTCTGGCGTGCTCCTCGACCTCGGGGCAGCGTGGGGCGGGGGAGGAGTGGCGATCTCGCCCAACGGCCTGACGGCGTGCATCGGCCGCGGCGCCGGCGTCGTCTTCGTCGCCGGGCCGTCGTTCGCTGGGAGCTCGAGCGTGGGCTTCCACGCGCTGGCCTGCTCGCAGATCCACCGCATCTCCGCGCTCTCCGACGGGAGCGGGTTCCTCATGGCGAACTACCCCTTCTATTACGTCCTCGAGGCGCCGTTCACCGCTGGGGCTACGCCGTGGGCTGTCCCTGACCCCGGCAACCCGACCCTCGACACCAACATCGCGATCTAGGAGGAGCCTGTGTCTTTCCTGTTCCGCAACGCAGCCGACTCCGCCGACCTGACGACCTGGTCCCCGACAGACTCCACGGTCCTCGAGTGGCTCCTCTACAACGACCGCGGGAGCGCCGGGGCCGGGCCCGCGCTGAGCTGGCTCTACCTCGAGGTGGAGGACCCCGCCAACCCCGGGACGTGGCTCACGTCGGGGCACCCGCTGATCGACGCGGGGGAGGTCTACGCGCGGATCATCGGCTACCTCAACCCCGGCGCCGACACGCTCTTCACCCCGGTCCTCACCGGCTGGGTGCGCCTCAACCTCGCGGCTGGGAACGTCCTCGTCTTCCCTGCGTGGCGTGGGGACTGCGCGGTGCGGTGCGAGACCAAGGTCGTCCCCGTCGTGGGAACCACCGGAGCTCAGGTCGCCGCGACCTACCGGCTCTGCGTCGGCGAGGGCGCCCCGCCGGCTGCCGCGCTGCCCCTCCTGGGCGGTGACGGGATACTGACCGGCGCCGGGGACGCGACGTTGACCGGCTGGATCGGCTGGTTCGAGATCACCGCCTCGGGCACGCCCGACGACCTGCTCAACTGGGTGGCGCACCGCTGGATGGACCAGGGCGTCATCCGCCAGGAGGCCCTCGGCACGCTCGCGGTGTCGCAGGACGACGGCGACAGCGCGACGCTCGGGAGCGGCGAGGAGTACCGGGCGCTCCTGACCAAGACGGCGGGAGGCGGCGGGTTCACGCTGACGAAGGGGAGCAAGGCCGGCACCGGGCTCGCGACCTGGCCAGCGCAGCCCGCCGGCGAGCCGCTGGCGGCCCGGATCGTGGTTCCCTACGGGGCGGGCGGGACCGTCCTCACCGCGTCGGAGATCACGTCGCTGGTGGTCGCGGACCGGTTCGAGGTGCGGGCCGGGGTCGGGCTGGCGGCGATCGTCGCCCCGGGGCGCGGCATCATCGCGCGGCAGTGGGTCTCCAGGGAGACCGAGACGACGCTGACGCTCACGGCGTCGGTCACGCGGTACGTCTACCTGGCCGCGAACGGCGACCTCTCGCAGGAGACCGCGCTCGTCGCCCCTTCGCTCGGGGCCCGCCCCCTCGCGGAGATCACGACCGACGGGTCCGGGGTCACGGCGATCGTCGACCTGCGCGACTCGTGGCTCGAGCCACGGGCGGAGCGGATCCGGCTCCGACAGCTCGGGGCGGAGACGGTCGCGGCCGACGTCGACCTGGCGCCTGTGGACCGCCCGTGCTGCCTCGACAGGGTCACGGTCACCCTGACCGTGGCGTCGGGGGGGACCGGGTCGACCGATGCCTCGCTGGTGCGCTGGAGGGCCGGCGCGAGCTCCACGATCGGGACGGCGTCGATCGCCGCAGGAGGGTTCAGTGGGGTGTGCGTTCTCACGGACTCGGTCCTGGAGGCCGGGGACGTCCTCGGCCTCGACGTTACCGGCGTCTCGTCCGACAGCTCCGCCTCCGGCCTCACCCTCACCGCCGTCGCCTGCCCGTGCTGAACGGCGTGGCCGGCGGGTGGCGGCAGGGACGGCTCTCGAGCCAGGGGACTACTGCCTCGAGGCCTCGGGGCGCTGGCGGGTGCGCCCGCCGGCCGGCGACGAGACGGTGTTGTGCCCGCGGCGGACTCAGGTCGTGGAGCACCCGGGCGGTCAAATCACGGTCTACCCAGCGGTGCGAAGCCTCGAGTGGACGTGGCGGCTCGAGCGAGGAGTCTGGCGATGAATGAGGCGCCGGGCCGGGGGCAGGGTGTGGCGGCGCGGGACGAGAGGCGGGCGGCCACGGCGGAGCGCGATGTCCCGGGCCCGGCCGCGTCGCGCCCTGCCGTCGCCGGGGTGAGCCCGGTAGTGCTCGCCTGGATCACGCCAGGTCTCGGCTGGCGCTGCGAGCGCTGCGGGATCGTCCTCGGGCTGGCCGGCTCCGGGCTCTGTAGCGGGTGCCGTGGCTGAGGTCCCGGTCGCGTGCGTCGGCTGCGGCGCGGTCGGGCTGGTCGAGTTCGGCGAGGAGGACGTCTACGGCTGGCGCGTCTGCTCCCGGTGCGCGGCGGCTTGCAACGCTCGCGTCTGGCGCCTCGAGGCTGCGCGCTGGGCGAAGCGTCCTGGGGTGGAGCTACCGGCGGCGGATGTGGTGCCCTGACGCGACAGGACTCAGAGGTCTCAGAGGGCTCAGTCCCGCACCCAGCCCGGGGCGCAGCCGTACGTCACGCGGCAGGCCGTACGGACGGAGTCCACCTCGCGCTGCGCCTCTTCGACGGCGATCCGGTAGGGCAGGAGGGCGTTGTCGCGCGCCTGGGCCATGATCCAGTGCGCCTGAGAGGGACGGCCGTTGTAGGTCACGACGTTGCCGACGTTCTGCTCGGCGGCACGGAGGGCGGAGAGCGCCGAGCCGAGCTTCGCCCGTGCTGCGCCGTACCGGGCGCGCCAGGCGGACTCCTCGTCTACCGCGGAAGACGCGGCGAGAGTGGCAGCGGCGGGCACGGTGGCTGCCACCTGAGCAGGCTTCGTCAGCCCGGGGACGAACGGTTCGGGCGCAGGGGTCGGGGCCGCCTTGATGTCGTCCGGGCCGATGACGACGCGTGCGCCTGTGGTCGTGGCCTGGCGGCCGAAGCCGCCCGAGAACTTGACCTTGACCGGGGCGGGCGTCGCCGCCGGTGCGGGTGCTGTGGTTGCCGTCTGGGCGAGCAGGACGAGGGGGAGCAGCATCAGACCACCTCCCGCGTGCAGTGACCGCAGACGCGAGCGTCCCAGGGGATCGGGAAGGTGCAGTGTTCGCACCGCTTCTGCTTCTCCGGCGCGCGGGTAGCGCCGCCGGCGAGCGCAAAGGCAAGACCGATCCCGACGACGACAAGATTCCCGCCGGTCATGAACCCGGCGGCCATGACCATCATGCCGACGAGGATTGCGATGACGCCGATCGGCGACGGGCCCGGTCTCCGATACGGCACACGTTTCGGCCCCGCCATGTCGGAGGGGATGGGCACCTTGGTGGTGGGCTTCGGGACAACAACATGATGGCCTTTCGTGTCCGTGACGCTTCCCATGGTGTGCCTCCTCGACCGGGCATCATGCACCCGGCGGGCCAGCGGTGGCATCACCCGAACGGGTCATCTTTCCAGAAGGTGGCGGTAGTTCGGGACCCGGGCGAGCTTCTCGACGACGCGGCCCAGGAAGGTCATGGAATCGGGGCCCGGATGGATAGGGGCGGCGTTCAGGCTGAATAGGCGGACCGCCTCCACCTCCCCGTCGAGGCCACGGGCGAAGTCCAGGATCTTCAGCATCGTCTGCCCCGCGTAGATGACGAGCGCCGTGTCCCCCTTCTGCAGGACCGCGGTCGGGACCCGTTCAAAGAGGACGAAGTCGCCCTCCCTGAAGTCCGGCTCCATCGAGTCGCCGATGACCTTCGAGACGAAGAGGCGTCCGGCCTCGACGAGCCGGGCCGAGGTGTTCAGGACCATCTTGGTCTCGCCCGTCGGTTCCTCGACGGCCCGGCCCTCGCCAGCCGCGGCGAAGGCCACGACAGGGACCTCCGTCCAGTGCACCTCCCTGGGCTCGTCGACGTCGGCCTCGGGCTCCAGGAGGCCGATGGCGGCCGGCCGGGAGGGGAAAGGGATGACGCGGGGGGAGGCCTCCGTGGGGGCGGCGCCTGCGGCGGACATTAGCTCGGACATCTTTCGCGCCGCTTCTGCCAGCTCGGCCGCGTCCCGGGCGAGCCGGTCCGCCTGCTCCTGGGCGCCGGCGGGGAGGGACGGGGCGGGCAGGGGGGATTCGCCGAGGAGGGACGAGACCGGAACCCCGAGGATTCCCGCTACGCGGTAGAGGGTCGACAGCTTCATCGACCCGCCTTTCCCGGTCTCGTATCGCGTCCAGGTGGCCGGGTCAAGCCCGGTGCCTTCTAGGAGCGCCTCTACCTTTCTGGCCCCGCGGGTGCTCCTGATCCTCCCTCCCAGTTCCTCCGGCGTCACGATTGACATTCTCGTCATGCCATAAGGGCCGGGCGAGGTCGCGCTGAACTTTCGCTTGACTTTCTCCTCAGGTGACCCTACCTTTCGCATGAGGAGAACATCAAGTGACGCTCGAAGCCCTCATCCAGCCGCTCGGGATCATGAAGAAGGACCTCGCGGCGGCGATCGGCGCCAGGCCGGAGACGGTCTCCCGGTGGCTCAGTGAGAAGCACACCCCATCGGGCGACAACATGGTCTCCCTTCTTCGGTTCCTCAACCGCCCCGAGCATCTCCGGAAGCTCGGCCGCCGCCGGCCGCTGACGCTCGACGACCTCGTCGGCGGCGAGACGGGGAGGGCAGCGTGAGGCGCGACGACGCCACGCCATTCGACGGCCCGGCGTGCCGCTGGGGTGGCCGGGACGTGGACGCCGACGGCGCGCTCTGCGCCGAGTGCCAGGCCGAGCGCCACGAGGCGCAGGCCGAGGAATCCGCCGACGCACGCCACGAGGCGCTCCTCGCGGAGCGGCGCTGGGTGGTGGGGACCGGGGCATGAGCACGCTTCCAATCTCGGTCCCGCGCTCGGTCCTCGCCACCGGAGAGGTGGCCCGGAACTCTCGGGTCGGTGAGTTCGTCCGCCGCTACCTCGAGGGGCACCTCCCCCACGGGGCCCTGAAGACCATCGCGGTCGAGACCGGGAAGGACCTCGCCAGGATTTACCGGGAGGTGGAGGGCGAGTCGGTCCTGTCGATCGACCTCGTCCTCTGCGCGCTCCATCACCTCTCGATGGAGGACCGGCTTGCGCTCCTCGCGCACGTCGCGAACCCGCTGGGGCTGGTCGTCTACGGGCGTGCCGAGCGCCTCGAGGAGCCGAAGCCGTGAGCGACCCCCTCGCCGGCAAGCTCCTGCTCACGCTGCCCGAGGTCGTCCGCGCCCTCGGCTACCAGAAGTCCTTCCTCTACGAGGAGGTCGACCGCGGCCGGCTCCAGACGGTGGGGCGTGGCCGAGCGCGGCGATTCGTCGCCGACAGCGTCCGAGCCTACGTGGCGGAGCTCGTGGCCGCCAACCAGTCACAAAGGGCTCACCCCCGCGGCAACGGGAAGTGAGCAGAAGGAGGATGACCGTGTCCACCTCACAGGATATCACTCACCCGTGCCCCCAGTGTGGGGACTCGACGCCAGGCGCGGACGGCTGGTGCCTCCGGTGCTCGGCCGCCGATCTCAACGCTTTCGAGGCGCAGATGCTCAGGCTGCACGGCGCTGACCTGCGCCGGGAGCCGCTGCCGGCAGCGGCCGAGGTGGTGCTCTGATGGGTGCCTACGCGCTGACGTTCCGCGGCCCGGACGGCCTGCCGCACCGCGACGAGATCAGAGCCGGCACCGACGCCGAGGCCGTCAAGGAAGCCAAGCGGCTGCACCAGAACGGCGAGTGGGTGCTCAGGCGGCGCCGCGGGCCGGCTCTCGAGATCGTCGCCGAGAGCTGCCCCGAGGAGGCGTGAAGATGGGAGACAAACTCTACCGCCTACTCCTAGACGACGGCACCTCGTGGGCCGTAACCGCGAACGGACTCGGCGAAGCGCGCTCCAAGGCGGAGCGCTACTTCCCTCACCAGCACGTCCGCATCGAAGTCAGCGTGGACGGCGCCCCGTGGCGCCTCGCCGACGCGGGCTGCCGGACGTGCGGCAGCGCGGACGCGATGCGCGGGCTCGGCGGGGCCTGCGACGTCTCGTGCGGGGGGACGGAATGATGGACGCTGCCGCGCTCGCTACGGTGCTGGCATCTCATTTCCAGTGGGTACACCGAGAAAACGGCGGCCGCTGCGCGAACCTCAGCGGCGCGAACCTCAGCGGCGCGAACCTCAGAGGCGCGAACCTCAGCGGCGCGTACCTCAGCGACGCGAACCTCAGCTGCGCGAACCTCAGCTGCGCGAACCTCAGCGACGCGAACCTCAGCTGCGCGAACCTCAGCTGCGCGAACCTCAGAGGCGCGAACCTCAGCTGCGCGAACCTCAGAGGCGCGAACCTCAGAGGCGCGAACCTCAGCTGCGCGAACCTCAGAGGCGCGAACCTCAGAGGCGCGAACCTTCCTTACTTTGCAATTTGCCCAGAGACCGGGGCCTTCCGCGCATTCAAGCGACTCCGTGATGGCGTGATCGCTGAAGTCGAGATCCCGGCCGACGCGGCACGAACGTCGTCGCTAGTCGGGCGTAAGTGCCGTGCCGAGCGGGCGCTCGTCGTCTCTCTGAGCGGAGTGGCTGATTTCGGAGTCTCGAGGCACGATAGCTCTGTCGTCTACCGCGTCGGCGAGATCGTCGTCGCGGACTCGTACAGCCCAGACATCAGGGTTGAGTGCTCGCACGGAATCCACTTCTTCGTCACGCGCCGCGAGGCTGAGGACTACCGATGAGCGTCCTCGGCCTCGCCGTCGCGCTCGTCCTGTGCGCGGCCCTCTGCGCGCTGATCGTGGTCGCCGCCGACCGCGCGCAGCGTCGGCGCGGGAGGCTGCCATGACCGAGTGGCTCCTGTTCCTGATCCTAGGACTCCTGGCCCTCTGCCTCGTCGGCGCCGTCTGCGGCCTCATCGAACTGGTACTCGGCTGGCTCGACCGGCGCGACGCCGACCGGCTCTCGGAGGAGTGGCGGCGGAGGGCCACGCCGTCCAAGGAAGACCAGCCGTGAGCGTCCACGTTTCCCCGTCCGTCAACTGAACGACCGCTCAAGGAGAAGAGCTCAGTGAACAACGATCCTCTGGAAAGGCTCTCCGAACTCGACAACGAGAAGGCGGCGCTCGTCGCCGCCATCAAGGAGCAGCACCCCGCCACCCTCGCGAGGCTCGCCAGCGAGTGCAAGGTGCTGGGGACCATCCCGCGCCGACGCCTGATCGAGCTCGGGATCATCGACTACCACGGCGACGACGGGAAGCCGGCCCGCCGGAAGAAGACGAAGGGCGCAGCCCCCCAGAACGGCGCCGAGGGCGGGCAGTAGGTGAACGGGTTCGACTTCTGGCTGGCACCCTGGTCAGAGGTCCCGCGCCTCCTGCGCGAGGGCTGGCGCATGTCGCCCTACGTGGACCTGCGCTACGCCGGCTGGCGGGTCCCGATGGAGCGTCCTCTGTGAGCACCGCGCGCGAGCTCGTGGGCGAGGGGCCCTTCCTGCCCCCCGGGGTTGCCAAGCTCCGCCCGTGGCGTCACCAGGCCGTGGCGTACCACCAGGCCGCCGCCCGCCGGCACGTGATCATCCCGATGCGGATGGGCACTGGGAAGTCTGCGGTGGTGGCCTGGCTCCTTTCCACCCCCGAGCTCAACCTCCGCCGGGTCCTCATCACGTGCCCGCTGTCGGTCTGCGGCGTGTGGCCCTCGCAGATCGCCCAGCACGCCGGGCGGCCTGTGCGCGTCGTCGTCCTCGAAGGCTCGGTCGCGGAGAAGGCGCGGCGCGCTCAGTCCGAGTGGGAGCGCGACTGGTCCGACCCGCTCGTCCTGGTCGTCAACCACGAGTCGTCCTGGCGGGCGCCGCTCGGCTCGTGGATCGCCTCGAGGGCCTGGGACGCGATCGTCGTTGACGAGGTCCACAGGGCGAAGCAGCCGGGCGGGAAGTTCAGCATGTTCCTCAACCGCCTGCGGCCCTTCGCGCGTTACCGGATCGGGCTGACCGGCACGCCGATGCCGCACTCCCCCCTCGACATCTACGCTCAGGCCCGGTTCGTCGAGCCGTCCGTCTACGGGACGTCCTTCGTCCGCTTCCGCTCCCGGTACGCCGTGCTCGGGGGCTACCAGCAACACCAGATCGTCGGCTACCAGAACGAGGACGAGTTCGCGGCCCGCCTGGCCGAGCTGATGACGCCGGTCGTGCGGGCCGAGGACGTCCTCGACCTCCCTCCGGTGCAGCACATCACCCGCGAGGTGCAGCTCTGTCCGGCGGAGATCCGGGCCTACCGCGAGCTGCGCGACGCGATGATCACCGAGCTCGACGCCGGCACGGTCACGGCGGCGAACGCCCTGGTGAAGCTCCTTCGGCTCGCGCAGGTCTGTTCCGGCTACCTCCGGACGGACGATGGTCAGAACGTCGAGCTTGGGACGTCCAAGCGGGAGGCCCTGGCGGACCTCCTCGACGACATGGAGCCGCGCGAGCCGGTCGTTGTGTTCTCCCGGTTCCACGTCGACCTCGACGGGGTGAAGGCCGTGGCGAAGGCGTCCGGCCGCCGCTACGGCGAGGTCAGCGGGAGGACGAAGGACGGCCTGACGGGCGACGCGAAGATGCGCGCGGACGTCGACGTCCTGGGCGTCCAGATCCAGTCGGGGGGCGTCGGGATCGACCTCACCAGGGCCTGCTACTGCGTCTTCATGTCGAGCGGCTACTCCCTCGGAGACGTCGAGCAGGCCTACGCCAGGGTCCACAGGCCGGGCCAGACACGCCCGACCTTCTACTACCACCTCATCGCCCGCGGGACGGTCGACGAGGACATCCACGAAGCGCTCGAGAAGAAGGCCGAGATCGTCGAAGCAGTGATCAACAGGCTCCGGACGTTGTCGAAGGAGGTAAGGAAAGTTGCGTAACTCGGATCTGAAACGGCTCATCGAGCTGGACCGGAAGATCAAGACCCACCAGGGCGCGATCGAGGAGCTGAAGGAGGCCAGGGCGAAGCTCGAGGCGTCGCTGATGGAGAACATGATCAACGCCGGGATCCAGCGGACGACGCTGGACGGCTCGACCGTCTACATCAAGCGCGAGCTCTGGGCGAGCGCTGGGGAGCCCGGCATGAAGGCCCTCGTCGACGCCCTGCGGAAGGAGGGCCTGGGCGACCTCGTGACCGAGTCCGCCGGCGCCCAGAAGCTCTCCGCCTGGATCCGCGAGCACGACCCCGAGAAGGGCACGCCGCCCGACGTCGTCATCACCCGCCTGCCCGAGCCCATCCGCCCGTTCCTGAAGGTTTCCGAGAAGTTCGGCCTGCACGTCGTCAAGGCGTAGGCCACAACGAGAAGCGAAGAAGGAGAAACGATGTCCGCCAACCCGAAGCCCAAGAACCAGCCCAGCCAGAGCGCCCTCGCCGTCGTGAACGGCAACGGGGGCTCGTACCTCGCCCTGGCGAAGGAGACCAACGTCGCCGAGATCCTCCGCCAGAACATCGGCCCGCGCGGGATCACCCCGAGCGACCTCGAGCGCGTCCGCGTCCCGGCCGGCGGCGGCCTGTCCTGGACGCTCACGACCCTGAGCGGCGACGAGGAGATCCGCGACCTCCAGGGCATCATCATCGAGCACCGCGACGTCCGGGCCTACTGGAACGAGAGCTTCGACAAGGCCGGCGGAGGGGCGCCCCCCGACTGCACCTCGATCGACGGCGAGACGGGCCAGGGGAAGCCAGGCGGGGCGTGCGCGACGTGCCCCATGGCTTCCTGGGGCTCGGCCGGCGACGGCAGGAAGGGGCAGGCCTGCCGCAGCATGAAGCTGCTCCTGACGCTCCTCCCCGGCGAGCTCCTGCCGCGCGTCGTGGTCGTCCCGCCCTCGAGCCTCTCGAGCGTCCGGAAGTTCTTCCTGCGCCTGGCCAGCCAGGGGAAGCTCTTCTGCGGGATCGTCACCCGCTTCGGCCTCGAGAAGACGAAGAGCGACAGCGGGATCACCTTCTCCCGGATCAACCTGTCGCTCGTCGAGGAGATCGACGAGGCGACCGCCGTCAAGGTCAAGGCCTACCGCGACGCGGTCTGCCCGGCCTTCCACGCCGTCAAGGTCGGCGCCGCGGACGTGACCGAGTAAGCAACCGATGGGTCCCCATGAGTGGTTCGCTCTGCTCTTCGGCTCGGCTCCTCCGGGGGCTTGGCTGACGGTGAGCACGAAACGGGACTCGGCGGCGCGCTCGGCTCCCGGGGACCCGCTCGTCACGAGGTGGTTCCAGGTGTCGCGGCTCAGGGAGGCCGGGGCCTACGCCGCCGAGCAGGCCGAGACGACGAACGTCTACGTGGGGATGGGGCTCCGGCGGCAGCAGCTGGGCCCCAACTCCCGCGGCTCGGCAAGCGACGTGGGCGTCATCACGGCGCTCTGGATCGAGCTCGACGTCGCCGGGGGGACGCATGAGGCGTCCTCCCGGCGCTACTTCAAGGACAAGGTCGAGGCCCTGGCATTCCTCCAGGGCCTCCCCCTCCGTCCGTCCGTCGTGATCGACAGCGGGGGCGGGGTTCATGCCCACTGGTTGCTTCGGGAGCCGTTCCTGATCGAGGAGGAGACCGAGCGCGAGCTGGCCGCCGGCCTCGTCCGCGGCTGGCAGGCGTTCGTCCGCCGGCAGACCGTCTACGAGATCGACTCGACCTTCGACCTGGCGAGGATCCTGAGGCCGCCCGGGACGTTCAACCGGAAGGACGGGAGGGTGCATCCGACCTCGGTCCTGTGGCAGAGCGACGCCCGGTACAACCCGGACGACTTCGCCGACTGGATCGAGATCGGGGAGATGGCTTCCCCGCAGCGGGTCCCGCAGGGGATGGCGCTGAAGCCAGGGGCCGAGCCCCCAGCCATGAAGTTCCTGGCCCTGTACCAGAACGACACGCGATTCAAGGCGCACTGGGAGGAGAAGCCGGTGAACCCCAAGGACAACTCCGCCTCGGCCCACTGCCTCGCGCTGGCGACGATCGCGTTCCGGGCCGGCTGGACCGACCAGGAGCTGGTCGACCTCCTGGCGGCCTTCCTGGCCAAGGCGAGCGGGACGCCGCACAAGACCAGGCCGCTCGGCTGGTACACGCTGACGATCGCCAAGGCGAAGAACGGTCACGTGGCCGCCGCGGAGCGGTCGCTGAAGATCCAGCGGGCGACGGAGGCAACGGAGCAGGACGAGCGGGTCGCCGCGCTCTCGGCGCTGCTCGGTTTCAAGATCGTCCGCGTCGTTCGGCGGTTCCACAAGGATCACACGGGGGTCACGATGGACCCATGGTACGTCCTCGAGACAGAGGACGCGAAGGTCTACTTCGAGAGCGCCGAGATGCTCCTCTCGGTGGCGAAGTTCAAGGCCAAGATCTTCGGTCACCTGAACGTCTGCATCGACGTGAACTTCAAGGAGTGGCCGAGGGTGGTCACGGCACTCGCCCAGTCCGCCATCACGGACGACGCTCCGGCGGAGGCGAACCCGTGCGAGGAGGTTCGCGGAGCCGTCCGCGAGTACCTCGAGCGGCGCACGGTCACGACCGACCCGCTCGCCGCCCACGACGTGAACCAGATCCTCCAGCTCGACGGGCACCTCTGGTTCTCGGCCTCGAGGTGGATGGAGTGGGCCCGGATGAAGCGCGGGATGGACGTCGGGCCACGGAACGTCACCCGCCTCCTCGAGATCGGCGGGTGCCGACGGATGTTGATCCAGAACCTGAAGCGCCCCAGCGGGAAGCTGACGAAGCTGTCTTTCTGGACCCTGAACGATGCCGAGGAGGAGCGGGTTGCGAACTGACGGGGCCTCCCCAACCCACCAATGCCCGTACCGCGTGTATAGGGACATCGTGAAGGCCGAGGGGACCAGGGACTACTTTTCTTTGCAACTTAATCAGCTTCGCGGCTTAGTGATTGATGGTGAACAATTTGCGGCGACGCCTTTCGGCTTACTTTGTGGCTTATTCCGGCTTGATTCTGGCCGAAAGCGCTTGTGATGGACGGAGACGCGAAATGCCGACCCTGAACACGATCATCGGGAGACCTGGCACAGGGAAGACTACCAAGCTCGCCTCCCTCGTCGAGCGTGCCGTCACCCGCTTCGGACCCGAGAGAGTCGTGGTGGCCTCCCTGACGCGTACGGCCGCCCACGAGATCGCCTCGAGGGAGATCAAGGGGGAGCCCCTGTGGGAGCTCCTCGGGGAGCGTGTGGGCACCCTGCACGCGATCTGCTACCGGGCCCTCGGGAAGCCGGCCCTGGTCTACGGGACGCTGAAGGAGTTCAACGAGGCGACCAAGCTGGGCGTCTCGACGTCTTCCCGCGTGGACGTCGACGACCTGGGAGGGGAGCGGGAGTCCCGCAGCGACACGGACGCCCTCCTGGAGGCGATGGAGCGGAACAGGGCACGGTGCCTGCCCAGGGAGCTCTGGGCCATGGACGTCCGCGCCTTCGCCGAGAAGTGGGACTGGTGGAAGGAGAACACCGCGACGATCGACTTCAGCGACATGGTCGAGCTCGCCACCCGGCGCCTCCCGAAGGGCCCCTCCGGCCCAGCCACGGCCATCTTCTACGACGAGGCCCAGGACGGCTCCCGCCTCGAGCTCGAGCTCCTGCAACAGTGGGCCGCCCACGCTGACCACGCCGTGATCTGCGGGGACGACCTCCAGAGCCTCTACACGTGGAGGGGGGCCTCCGTCGAGTCGTTCCTCGGGTGGTCGGAGCAACGGCTGATGCTGGGTCAGTCCTACCGCCTGCCGAGGGCAGTCCTCGCCGCCGCTGTCGCCTGGTCGAGGCAGATCCAGGTCCGGGCTCCAGGGGACTACCTGCCGAGGGACGAGGAGGGGGAGGTCCGCCAGGACGGAGCGACGTACAAGGACCCGGAGGGGGCCGTCCTGGCTGCCCTCTCCGACGTGGCGCAGGGGAAGAGGGTGATGCTCCTCGCCTCGTGCAGCTACATGCTCCAGCCGCTCCTGGCGGTCCTGAAGTCCTGGGCGATCCCGTTCCACAACCCGCACCGGGCGAAGCGTGGAGACTGGAACCCGCTCCGCCGTGCCCACGGGGAAGGGGCGACGGCCTCGGGACGAATCCTCGACTTCGCAGCCCCGGCCAGGTCCGGCAGGGCCTGGACGTGGAAGGAGCTCCACAGGTGGCTCGACGTCGTCGACGCCGGCAAGGGGGTCCTCGTCCACGGGGCGAAGGCCCTCGTGGCCAGGAAGGTCAAGGACGCCAGCGACGCAACCGTCACCGCCGACGAGCTCCCGCAGCTGCTGCGGGAGGAGGGATGGGAACCAGCGCTCTCGGGTGACCTCCGGTGGCTCGAGGAGCACCTCCTCCCGTCGAAGGCCGACAGCATGAGGTTCCCCCTGGCCGTGGCGAAGAAGCACGGCCCCGCCGAGCTCGAGAAGACGCCCATGCTCACGGTGGGGACCGTCCACTCCGTCAAGGGAGCCGAGACGGACGTCACCTACCTGTTCCCGGACCTGTCCCCGGCCGCTTGGGACGAGTGGGACAGCGGGGACAGAGACCAGCGAGACGCCGTCCTCCGGACGTTCTACGTCGGGATGACACGCTCGAGGGAGAAGCTCGTCCTCTGCGAACCATCCAGCGGAAGGGCGGTCGACTGGTGGCCGGCCCTGGAGGCTGCGTGAACCGTGGCCCGAGAGAGAAAGCCATCGTCCGACGGACCGCTGCCGCTCTTCGGCGATTCGGAGCCCTCGTCAGGAAGGCCCACGGCACCCCATTCGCCGTCGCAGGGGACCCAGACCTCTACGGGTGCCTCAAGGGACGAGCCTTCGCCTTCGAGTGCAAGCGCCCAGGAGAACGCCCGACAGCTCTTCAGGAAGCTCGGCTTGACGAGTGGGCGAAGGCAGGAGCCATCACCGCTGTCGTCTACGACCCCTCCGATGCCTTCGACGCCGTCGCCGAGCTCCTCCAGGCCGACAGCCCCAACGTCCGACCCTGTGGCGTACGTCCAGGAGGCCCTCGCCGAGGGAGGGCAGGGGTACGTGGTGATCCGGTCGAGGGCCCTGGGGGAAGACGTCCTGTGGACGAGGGATGACGCCGTGGTTCCACCGGATCCACTCGCCACCCTGGTCAGGTACTCGTGGGAGGAGCTGGGCATCCTGTCCGACTTCGGATTGAGGGAGGCCCTTTGCGACATGCATCTGGTCAAGAAGACGCTGGGGGGGAGGCCTCCTCGGGCTCTCCATGGCGTCACAGGAGGGGTGATGCCACACCGTGGCGGACTTCGGATAGCACGTGACGCGCGCACGAACCCGGGGGTCAAGACGAGGGGGGACTCGGAGAAAGCCCCAGACAGGGGAATGGCGGCGGGCGCGGCGCCGGGGGGGCGCCGTGGCGCCAGCGGCGGCGAGGGTGGGCGGCAGGGCGCGGCCGCCGAGTGTGGCGCCACGGGGCTCCTGGCGCAGAGGAGGCCCTACTGATGGCCTGGCCCCGCTGCCCACGCTGTGGAGCCCGCGACCTGGAGCGCCCAGACAGGGCTGAGGAGGTCTGCCCTGCGGCGGCGACCGTCTTCCGGTCGTACCGGTGCGCCTGTGGCTGGTCGGCCTGGTCAGCCGAGGTGGTCTTCGCCGAGGACGTCTCGACCGTCTACCTGCGCCGGAAGTTTGCCTCTGACTTCGAGTCGGCACCGCGGGCGGTACAGACCCCCGTGACTTCCGAGCCGTGAGGCCCCCAGGCTGGGGGCCGTGGATGCGCCTGCCAACCAGGGAGGGTCCTCGCGGGCTGGAGACGGCGGGAAGATCCCGCCTCCTGAGCACCGCTGGAAGAAGGGCCAATCAGGCAACCCGGCCGGCCATCCGAAGGGCTACTACCCGATCTCCGCAGCGGAAGCGGACCTGCTCTCCTGGCCGATCGCGGTCGTGTCGCTGCTCATGGAGGAGGGCCTCGAGGCGAAAGGCATCCCGGCGAAGTACCGGCGCCGCCTGAAGCCAGCTCATCTCGTGGCGCTCGGCCGGCTCCGCGCTGCATCGGACGCCGAGAACCGGACGGGCGTTGCGTCGGCTGAGCATCTGGCGGACCGGACCGAGGGGAAGGTCTCGTCCCCGTCAACCGTCGGCGTGTCGGGGGCTCTGACGATCGAGTACGTCAACGACTGGCGTGGCCCGGAGTCCTCGTGAGCGGGATCCTGCTCCCGATGCCCCACGCGGGGCAGCGGCGAGTGCGTTCCGAGGCGCGCCGCTTCAACGTCCTGGCGGCCGGCCGCCGGTGGCGCAAGACGACCATGGTGATGCCGATCGCCGTCGAGACGGTCCTGGCAGGTGGCACCGTGGTGTGGGGGGCGCCGACCTACGACCAGGTCGCCACGGCCTACGAGGAAACGATCCGGGCAGGGAAGGGCGTGATCCGCTTCCGCCGCTCGCCGTCGATGGAGGCGGAGATCCCGGGCGCCGGCAGGATTCTCTTCCGCTCCCTCGACGATCCGGACAACGCTCGCTCGAAGACCGCGCACGGCGTCGTGATCGACGAGGGCGGCGACGTCGCCGAGGTGGCGTGGTACGAGGTCCTGCGCCCGATGCTGATCGACACCGGGGGCTGGGCCTGGATCATCGGGACGCCGAAGGGGCGGAACTGGTTCTGGCGCGAGCACGTGGCCGCGGCCGATCGTCCGGACTGGCGGGCCTGGCAGATCCCTACCCTTGGGTGCGAGGTGACGCCCGGCGGACTGGTCCGCAAGCCGCACCCGTACGAAAACCCCCACATCCAGTTCTCCGAGCTCGAGGCGATGTTCGCCGGCATGGCGGAGGCCCGCTTCCGCCAGGAGATCCTGGCCGAGTTCGTCGAGGACGCCGGCGGGGTGTTCCGCGGCGTGATGGCGTGCGCGACCGGCGCGCTCGAGCGTCCGCGCCCCGGGTCGTTCGTGCTGGGCGTCGACTGGGGCAAGGAGAACGACTTCACGGTCCTCGTCCTCCTGGAGGTCGACACGGGTCGCGTCGTCGACTTCGACCGCTTCAACCGGATCGACTGGCACCTCCAGCGGCGCCGGCTCTGGGAGCTGTACTCGAGGTGGACCGCTGCCGGCGGGCGCGTGTCGATCCTCGCGGAGGCCAACTCGATCGGCGGTCCTCAGATCGAGGCGTTGCAGCGGGGCGACCGCGGCGAGGGGATTCCGGCGATCCCGGTTCAGCCGTTCGTGACCTCGCAGTCGTCGAAGGGCCAGGTCATCGAGGCCCTCCAGCTCGCGATCGAAACGAGGAGGCTCTGCTACCCGAACCGGCCCGAGATCGTGAACGAGCTCCAGGCCTACGAGCAGACGCGCCGGCCGTCCGGGGTCATG